>JAESFU010000055.1_pt1 | contig 253011 bp, 259 predicted proteins | sample 9269461 | NCBI WGS metagenome assembly JAESFU01 (sample SAMN14502556, study PRJNA617107) | algae metagenome | isolation source: Stenomitos rutilans HA7619-LM2 and co-occurring heterotrophs from cave walls | place: USA: Waikapalae cave, Hawaii | collected 2009-07-28 | reverse complement strand
CAGCGAACGAACCGACGAGAATTCCTTCCGGCTGCTCGTCGAGGGCGTGCTGGACTACGCGATCTACATGCTCGATCCCACGGGCAACGTCGTGAGCTGGAACAGCGGCGCGCAGCGTTTCAAGGGTTACACGGCCGACGAGATCATCGGCAGCCACTTCTCGCGCTTCTATGGCGAGGAGGACCGGCAGAGCGGCCTGCCGGCGCGGGCGCTCGAGGTCGCCCTGCGCGAAGGGAAGTTCGAGAACGAAGGTTGGCGCATCCGCAAGGACGGGACCCGCTTCTGGGCGCATGTCGTCATCGATCCGATCCGCAACCCCGACGGCTCGCTGCTGGGCTTCGCCAAGATCACGCGTGACCTCACCGAGCGGCGCGCGGCCGAGGAGAAGCTGCGCCGCAGCCAGGAGGAGTTCCGCCTGCTGGTGCAGAGCGTCACCGACTACGGAATCTACATGCTCGATCCGCAGGGCAACGTGGCGACGTGGAACGCCGGCGCCCAGCGCATCAAGGGCTATACGGAGGAGGAGATCGTCGGCCAGCACTTCTCGCGCTTCTACACCGAGGAGGATCGCACCGCCGGTGAGCCGCGACGTGCGCTGGCGACGGCGTCGCAGGAGGGCCGCTTCGAGAAGGAGGCGTGGCGCGTGCGCAAGGACGGCACGCGCTTCTGGGCCAGCATCGTCATCGATCCGGTGCGCGGGCCCGACGGTGCGTTATTGGGCTTCGCCAAGGTCACGCGCGACATCACCGAGCGGCGCGAAACGCAGCTCGAACTCGAGCGGGCGCGCGAGGCGCTGTTCCAGTCGCAGAAGATGGAGGCGATCGGCCAGCTCACCGGCGGCGTCGCACACGATTTCAACAACCTGCTGACCGCGGTGATCGGCAGCCTCGAGCTGGTGCGCAAGCGCCTGCCGCCCGATGAGAATAACCTGCTGCTGATCGACAATGCCATGCAGGCGGCGCGCCGCGGCGCCACGCTGACGCAGCGCATGCTGGCTTTCGCGCGCCGCCAGGAGCTCGACCCGGAACTGGCCTCGATGCGGGAACTGGTGAACGGCATGACGGCTTTGTTCGACCATACGCTCGGCCCCTCGATCGTGCTCGACGTCGATTGCCCCGCGACGCTCGCCCCGGTGCGGGTCGACGTCAACCAGCTCGAGATGGCGCTGCTCAATCTCGTGGTCAACGCGCGCGATGCGATGCCGCGCGGCGGCGTCATCGCCATCTCCGCCCGCGAGATCGTGAACCGGCCGTCCGCGTCCTTCCCGCTGCCGGCTGGCCGCTACGTGCGCCTTTCGGTTCGGGACCAGGGCCACGGCATGGACGCCGCCACGCTGGCGCGTGCGGCCGAGCCCTTCTTCACGACCAAGGGCGTCGGCAAGGGGACGGGCCTCGGCCTGTCGATGGTGCACGGTCTTGCCGAGCAGTTGGGCGGCCGCCTGCAGCTCGAGAGCAAGCCCGGCACCGGCACGACCGCGTCGCTGTGGATTCCGGTGGCCGGCGGCGACGACGTCCCGTCGGACCGGCCCGAACCCGCCGCCGCGTCGGAAAGGTCATCGCTCCATATCCTCGCGGTCGACGACGATGCGCTGATCCTCGTCAACACGGCGGCGATGCTGGAAGATCTCGGTCATGAGGTCGTCACCGCCTATTCCGGCCGCGAGGCGCTGGCCGCCCTGTCGGGCATGCCGAGGGTCGATCTCGTCATCACCGATCAGGCGATGCCCGGCATGACCGGCACCGAGCTGATCGCCGAGATCAGGCGCGAGCATCCCGACCTGCCGATCCTGCTGGCGACCGGCTACGCCGAGCTGCCCAACGGCGAGAGCAGTACGGTGCCGCGCCTCAACAAGCCCTTCCTGCAGGCGCATCTCGACCAGGCCATCGCCGACGTGATGCGGCGGCGGCGTTAGCGTCAGGCGCTGCTGCGCCCCACGCGCGGCTCGGTGCCGGCGAGCAGGCGGCTGATGTTGGCGCGATGGAGCGCGATGACGTAAAGGCCGCCGGCGACGACCAGCAGGCGATAGGCCAGCGGCTCCGGCAGGGCGCAGACGAGGATCGCGGCCGTCACGGCGGCCAGCATCGAAGCCAGCGACACGATCCGGAAGATCGCGAGCACCGCGAGAAACACCGCCGCCGCGCCCACGCCGACCGGCCAGGACATCGCGAGCAGGACGCCGAGCCCGGTTGCCGCGGATTTGCCGCCGGTAAAGCCCAGCCAGATCGACCGGCTGTGGCCCAGCAACACGGCGATGCCGCACAGACAGACCGTCCACGGCAACCAGTCCGGCGGCACCTGCAGCCAGGCATAGAACCAGCGAGCGAGCACGATCGCCGCGACGCCTTTCAGAACGTCGACCAGGAGCACCGCGAACGCCGGCGCTTTCCCGAGCGTGCGCAGCACGTTCGTCGCACCGGTCGAGCCGGAGCCATGCTGGCGGATATCGATGCCCTTGAGCAGCCTGCCCGCGAGATAGCCGGTGGGCGTCGAGCCCAGGAGATAGGCCGCGGCCACTCCGGCCACGCAAGCGATCCAGAAGATCATTACGCGGCCTTGCGATCGTTCCAGACGAGCGATGTTGAGGTAAGCGGCGTGCCGCGCTCCGACAGCTCGCGCGGCAGCAGCACGTCGCAGCTCGGCCATAGACCGGTCTCCAGCGCGTCGGCATAACCCGCCGGCAGCCCGCGCTCGCGCATTTTGGCTGCGGCGGTGCCTGAATCGTAATCGAGCGCATGCAGCGTGACCTCGACGCCGTCGCGCGTCGGCATGAACAGGCTGTACCAGACGCGCCGTGTGCCATCGTTCGCCGGCATGCCGAGCGCGCCGCTATTGTGCCAAAGCCTTCCGTCGCGTTCCTCGCTGAAGGGAATGCCGCTATGGCCGCCGATCACGCCGTCGCATCCGGTGAGCCCGATCTGCCGCGCCTTTTCGCTCCACGGCGTCGAGGCAAAGACGAAGCCGTTCACGAGATCGACCGCGCCGTGGATCACCGCCAGGCGCCGCGCGCCGATTTGCACGTCGAGCCGCCGCGGCAGCTCGCGCATCCACGCGCGCGCGTCATTGCCCAGGTGTCGATTGGAATAACCGTACCAATCGACCGACAGCGCCTCGCAGGCCGTGCCTTCCTCGAAGCCGCAGCCGCAATCGTCCTTGCTCCAGCCCAGCGACTCCTCGCAATTGCCCATGACGACATGCACGCCCCAGTCCCGCACCTCGTCCACCGTTGCGACCGGATCGGCGCAGTAGGCCACGACATCGCCTGTGCAGATCGTGTTGTGTGGTCCGATGCCGAGCCGCGCCGCCTCGCGCCGCAACGCCACCGTCGCTTCGAGATTGCTGTAGCAGCCGCCGAACACGAGGACGGGGCCGTCGAGGGAAAGAGTCATGGGGCTTCCGGAAACCAACCGTTCCTACTTGCCCAAAACGGCCAGCCGGCGAAACAGCGAAGATGTTTGCGCTTCGGGCGGCCATGACTTAATGATTTGCGAACCATTCGCATTTGGGAATATTCGAGGGTGAGCAGCGCCGACGAGCGAGCGGAAATCTTCATCCAGCACCGGACGGCGCTGGTGAATTTCGCGCTGCCCATCGTCGGGGATCGGGCGCGGGCCGAGGACGTGGTGCAGGAGGCGTTCCTGCGCTTCGCGCCGTCCAATGGCAGCGCGGCGCATCCGATCAAGGAACCGCTGTTCTACCTCTACCGGATCGTCCGCAATCTCGCCTACGACGTCATGCGCAAGCGGGCGACCGAGGCGAAATACAGTCAGGACTATTCCAGGTCGTCCTTCTGGCTGGTGCCGCAGGAGCCGCGCACGCCGGAGGACGATTTCTTCCTGCGCGAAGATATCGAGCGGATCGACGCCATCCTCGAGACGGTGCCGGCGCGGGCGCGCGAAGCCGTGAAGATGCACCGGATCGCGGGCTACACGCTGGAAGAAGTCGCCGAGCAGCTCGACGTCTCGATCAACACGGCCCACCGGCTGGTACGCGAGGCGCTGGTCGAGATCGCCGTCGCGCTGGCCTCGACCGACGCCTGATTCCGGCGGAAAAAAACACGCATCGAAAAAATTTGCGGGCTGATCGTCTATGGTCAGGGGATGGTTCGGCCTTGGGCCGCTTTGGATGATCGGACGATGACGGCAAGCAGGCCGGACAGAGAGCTTCTTCGGCAGGCCACGGACTGGATGATGCGCCTGTCGGCCGCGCCGACCGACCGCGCGCTCCACGACGCGGCCGAAGCCTGGCGCGCCCGCGACCCCGCCCATGCGACGGCGTGGCGGCAGGCCGAACGGGCCTGGCGCGCGGTCGCCTTCGCGACGCCGACAGAAGCCAATGGGGATCGGGTGAGAGCCGACGAGGCCGGGCCGTCGCAGGTCCCGTCGCCGGCGCCTGCGCCGCCGGCTCGCCCGTCGCGCTGGATGATGACGGCCGTTTCGCTGCTCGCGGTCCTGGCGCTGTCCTTCTACGCACCGTCGCTGGTCATGAATTTCGGCGCCGATCATGCGACCCGGACGGCCGAGCATCGCAGCGTTGGCCTGCAGGACGGTTCGACCGTCGAGCTGGGGGCGGCCAGCGCCATCGGCGTGGAGTTCAACGGCACCACCCGTGCGGTCAGGCTCCTCAAGGGCGAGGCTTTCTTTTCGGTGAAGCCGGGCGACGCGCGCGCCTTCACGGTGCGCGCGGGCGAGATGTCGGTCGTCGTGACGGGCACGGCCTTCAATGTTCGCCTCGACGAGGGAGCCGTGGCGGTTCTTGTTGAGCATGGCTCCGTCGAGGTCACGATGCCAGGACCGGGGCCGGAACAGGGAGCAGGGGCCAGGACACCGGTCGTGCGACGCCTGAAGGCCGGCGATCAGCTGGTCTCGCGGCCCGACGGCTCGATCGAGCAGAACATTCTCCCTGTCGCCGAAGCAGGATCGTGGCGCCGCCACAGGCTGTTCGTGGACGGCGCCACCGTCGGCGAGGTCATCAGCGATCTGCGTCGCTACGATCGCGGCTGGATCGTCGTCACCGACGAGGCCCTTTTGCGGAAGCGCGTGACCGGCCTTTACGATCTGCGTGATCCGACCGAGGCGCTGCGCGTGCTGGTCGGTCCGTTCCACGCGCAGGTGCGCGCGGTCCCGCCGGTCCTGACCGTCGTGTCCGGCTCCTGATCGCCGCCTTTCCCGGGCCGTCGAAAAAAAATCGCAGCTCCACGTCTCTGATGTGACACGCAGCCATCGCCAGCCGTGTCGCAGGAGTTTGCTTCGGGGGCGATATGCGTAAGAGCGTGGCGGTGATGTCGACGGTCGTGGCTTTGGCAGCCTCGTCGACCGCATGGGCACAGGTCCAGCAAGGCGATTCGGGCGGTCCTGATCTGGCGCAGGCCTCGGGCCAGCAGCGGACCTTCGACATTCCGGCCCAGCCGCTGGCCTCGGCGCTCAATGCCTTCGGCACACAGGCAGGCATTCAGGTTTCGGTAGAGGCTTCCGTCGCGCGCGGGCTCCAGTCGCAGGCGGTCACCGGCACGATGGGCATCGACGTCGCGCTGCGCCAGCTGCTCGCCGGCACCGGAATCGTCGCGCGCTTCACGCCGGGCGGCGGCGTGATGCTCAGTCGCGCGCCGGATGCGAGTGGCGCGCTGCAGCTCGATCCCGTGCAGGTGCAGGGCGCCATCGTTCCGCAGCAGGCGATGATCGACAACCTGCCGGCGCCTTATGCCGGCGGGCAGGTCGCGACCGGCGCGCAGGTCGGCCTGCTGGGCGATCGTTCGGTCATGGACACGCCGTTCAACCAGACCAGCTATACGGCCAAGAAGGCGAAGGACCAGCAGGCCAAGACCGTGCAGGAAGTGCTGAACGACGATCCCTCGGTCCGGCCGATGCGTCTGGCGACCAGCGCCGGCGCCGACGGAGCCAACATCCGCGGCTTTCCCGTAAATTCGACGTCGTGGGCGTTCGGCGGCCTCTTCAACATCATGCCGTCGCTGTCGCCGATGGCGGAACTCATGGAGCGGGTCGACATCCTCAAAGGCCCCGCCGCCATGCTGAGCGGCATGGCGCCGCTCGGCGCCATCGGCGGCGTGGTGAACGTCCAGCCCAAGCGTGCGCCCTCCGAGCCGCTGACGCAGCTCACGGCCAACTACATCTCCGGCAGCCAGTTCGGCGCGCATGCCGACATCGGCCGGCGCTTCGGTGAGGACAAGGAATTCGGCGTCCGATTCAACGGCGTCTTCCGGTCCGGCCAGACGGACCTGCAGTACAACGCCGACCAGCGCGCGCTGGCGGCGCTCGGCCTCGACTATCGCGGCGACAGCTTCCGGCTATCCGCCGATTTCGGCTACCAGTCGCAATACCTGCAGGGCATCTCGCCCTACCTGTCGCTGGCCGCGGGCGTGCAGTTGCCGTGGGCGCCCAATGCCCGCAGCAATCCCACCGCACAGCCTTGGAGCTTCCAGAACCGAACCGACATCTTCACCATGCTGAAGGCGGAGGTCGACCTCGCCCCGAACGTGACGGCCTTCGCATCGTTTGGCGCGCACGACAACCGCATCACCGGCGTCTACACGCCGTTCACGACGATCACCAATTTCAACGGCACGGCCACGAGCGGCGCGCCCTTCAACTACAGCTCCTGGACCTCCTATCTCACCGCCGAGGGCGGCGTGCGCGCCAACTTCGATACCGGCATCATCGGCCACGAGGCGGCGGTGATCGGCACGATCTACTCGCAAACCGACGGCTTCAACACGACCACCGGTTCGCAGCCCGCCTTCGCGACCAACATCTACAATCCGACCGTGGTCGGCATTCCCAACATCGCGACGCCGAGCGCGACCAAGACATCTTTTTCGGGCCTCAACAGCCTGGCAATCGCCGACACGCTCTCTGCCGCAGACAAGCGGGTGCAGCTCACGGTCGGTGCGCGCCTGCAGCAGGTGGTGGGCATCAACTACAACAACGTCAGCGGCGCCACGACCTCGTCCTACAACGAGACTGCGTTCAGCCCCTCGGTCGCGATCGTGCTGAAGCCGTTCTGGGAGAACGTCTCCTTCTACGCCAACTTCATCCAGGGCCTGCAGCAGGGCTCGATCGTGCAGCCGCCCTTCACCAATGCCGGCACCATATTCCCGCCCTACAAGTCCACGCAGTACGAAGCCGGCATCAAGATCGACTGGGGCACGCTGACCACGACGGCCAGCATCTTCCAGATCGCCCAGCCCAGCATCCTCACGAACACGACCAACAACACGCAGTTCCTGGGCGGCGAGCAGGTCAACCAGGGCCTCGAGCTGAACGTGTTCGGCGAAGTCTCGCCGGGCTTCCGCGTCCTCGGCGGCGCCATGTTCATCAACCCGGTGCTCGCGAAGACGCAGGGCGGCGCGCAGGACGGCTGGATCGCGCCCTTCACGCCGCAGGTGACGCTCAACCTCGGCGGCGAGGTCGACGTGGATTTCGTGCGCGGCCTCACCCTGACAGGCCGCGCGGTCTATACGGGATCGCAATACATCGACGCGACGACTTTCCCGCGGCGCATGATGCCGGAATGGACCCGCTTCGACGTGGGCGCGCGCTATGCGTTCGACAACCCGGGAGCGCCCGGCAAGCTGCTGGTGGCGCGTCTGAACATCGACAACGTCCTGGACAACAACTACTGGGCCGGCAGCAACACGAGCGCGCTCTTCATGTTCCTCGGCGCCCCTCGCACGGTGCGCTTCTCGCTGACAGCGGACTTCTGACGCTGCTGGAGCGGCTTTCGCCTTCTGAAACTGGAGTAGAGCGGCGTCTCGCGCCTTGCCCGAATCACACCTCCTGAATTAGTGTCCCGCCACACGATCGAAGGGGCGGGAAGGCCCTACGGATCAGGGAGGAATTGTGATGCGTACACCGACTAGGCGCGGACTCATTGTTGCGGGTGCGGGCGCCCTCGCGGCGCCGGCTCTTTTCGCCAGTTCGGCGCGGGCGCAGGGCGCGTTCCCGACCAAGCCGATCCGCATCATCGTGCCCTATCCGGCGGGCGGGCAGACCGACGGCATCGCGCGCGTCTATGGTGAATATCTGGGCCGCAAGCTCGGCCAGTCGGTGGTGGTCGAGAACAAGGGCGGCGCCGGTGGCACGATCGGTGTGTCCGAGGTCAAGCGCGCGGCGCCCGACGGCTACACCATCCTTTGCACCATCTCCTCGTCGTTGATCCAGAATCGCGTCACGGTAAAGGACCTGCCCTACGATCCGGAGAAGGATTTCACTTATCTCACGATGACGACCAGCCTCGGTGGCCCGGTCGTGGCCGCCGAGAAGACCGGCGCCACCAATCTCAAGCAGTTCCTCGAATACGCCAAGAAGGTCGACAAGCTGAACTTCGGCGCCTACGGCCCGGGCTCTACGCCGCAGATGCTGATCGAGACGATGGCCCGGCAGTACGGCTTCAAGGTCGAGGTCGTGCAGTATCGCGGCGAGGCGGCGATGTTCGCCGACGTCGCGGCCCAGGCACTCGACGGCGCTGCGGGCAGTCCCGCCGGTGCGGCGGCGGTGATCGGCTCCGGCAAGGGCCGGGCCATCGCCATGATGGGCGACCGTCTGCCGGCCTTTCCCGGCGTCGAGACGATGACGGAGCAGGGCGCGGTCGGCGGCTTCTACCAGACGCGTGCGTTCGCAGCCTTCGCCGTCCCGGCCGCGACGCCCAAGGACATCGTGAAGAAGCTCAGCGACACGCTGATCGAGGCCGGCACCGACGAGAAGGTGAAGGCGCTGATGGCCAACTACCTGATCGTGGGCCCGCTCAGCTTCGAGCAGACCAACAACGTCTTCCAGCGCGACACCAAGATCATGCTCGAGGTGATGCGGGAGATTGGGATCAAGCCCGAATAAGATCGGGCTTCGCCCGATCTTATTCGGGCTGTGAGCGTCAGGAGCTTGCCTTCGGCAAGCTCCGGGAGCGACGTATGCCGGTGCAACGTCTAAATACAGAAAGCCCCGACCATGGGATGGCACGACGTCCTGGCGGCGAAGTCAGCCGAGATGGGCAAGACCTCCGCCGAGTTCCGCGCCGGCGCCCGGCATAAAACCAAGGCGACGGGACTCTTTGTGATCGTTGCCGGCGTCGTCGGATATTTCGCGGGCTGGATGTGGGCCTTGCTTCCGGCCGTCGTGGCTGCCTGGTCGGCATTCCAGCTCATGAGCGCGACCATGATTGCCTCCCGGCTGGAGGTCATGGAAAGGCGGCCTGCGACCGGATCTCTCGTGAACGACGCTTGAGTCTCACGCCGAAGCCCCGGCATTGTCCGGGTACAGTAACAACGAAGGAACGCACGACCATGACATTCACGGTATCCAGCGACAGCTTCAAGGAAGGCGCCTCCCTCGGCATGGAGCACATCCTGTCGGCCGATTACGGCTTCGGCTGCGGCGGCGGCAACAAGTCACCGCACCTGCGCTGGTCGGGCGCGCCCGAGGGCACGAAGAGCTTCGCCGTGCACTGCTACGACCCCGACGCGCCGACCGGCTCGGGCTTCTGGCACTGGGTGGTGGTCAACATCCCGGCCGACACGACCGAACTGGCTCTCGACGCCGGCAACCCGAAGGCCGGCCTGCTGCCCAAAGGCGCGCTGCAGACGCGCACCGACTTCGGCGCGCCGGGTTACGGTGGTCCGTGCCCGCCGCAGGGTCATGGGCCGCACCGCTATGTGTTCACGGTGTTCGCGGTGAAGGAAGCGGCGCTGCCGGTGGCGGCGGATACGTCGGCGGCGATCGTCGGGTTCCAGCTGCACTTCAATACGCTGGAAAAGGCCGCGCTTACCGGCACGTTTGAACGAAAGTAGGCGGCGCCAAGCGCGGCCTTGGGAGAGCGTCAGGACATTGCCTTGGCAATGTCCGGGAGCGCCGCTCGGTGCTTCCGCTCGAACGCTCTCCTATCTTTCATCCAAAGGTGGAAACTTCCACTTCCCATCGCGAATCGGCAGGAACGACCCGTCGTCGACGCCGACCTCGTTGGCGATCAGCTCATTCATGGCCTGATTTAGCGCCATGATGAGATCGCCGTTCTTCCTCGGATCGAGCGCGAGGTTGTTCATCTCGTCGTGATCGGCGTCGAGATCGTAGAGTTCGAGGTCGTTCTTCGCCAGCAGCTCTTCCAGCGTCTTGGGCGTGTTGAAGTGCATGGGCGAGAAGTAGCGCGAGAAGCGATAGCGGCCGTCCCAGATGCTGCGCAGCCCCGTGCGGTTCGGGAAGTAGGGGAAATGGCCGGCAAGGTGCTTCTCCTGCTCCTGCGGCGACTTCGTGCGGAAGATGCGCGTGTCGATCGTCATCGCCGCCCATTTCGGGTCGGCGTAAGACAGCATGTTGAAGTTGAACAGCGCCGCCGGCCGCACCGTCTTCTGGCCGGCCGCCTCCGGGTTGCGCAGCAACGCGGAGAAGTCCTTGCCACGCAAGCCCTCGCCGGCGCGCGCGACGGAGGCGCCGTCCTTGCCGGTGAGCGCCAGGATGGTGGGCGTGAGGTCGAGCTGCGAGGTGATGGCCTTGCATTCCTTGCCGCCTGGAACCGCGGGATGGATGATCATCAGCGGCAGATGATTCTGCTCGCGGTAGGCGTTGGTGCCCTTGCCGCGCATCTGGTGGCTGCCGCCCAGCTCGCCATGGTCGGCGGTGAAGATCACGATCGTCTTCTCCGCCATGCCGTTGAATTCGAGCGCCTGCATCAGGCGGTTCAGCTGCTGGTCGCAGTCGCGCATGGCGTTGAAGTAGTAGTTGCGCAGGTCACGCCAGCGCCGGTCCTCGTCGGGCCACTGACCGACCAGCAGGTCGATCGAGCGCTGGTAGTAGAGATGCGCCAGCGGCCGTCCCATCGCGTCGAACGGCTGGTGTCGGTTGGTTGGCAGCGGGACCTTGTCCCAGGTCGCGCGGTAGAGCTCGTCGTCGGGCGCGCGGGCGATGCCCAGCGCATGCTTCTTGCCCTGGATGTCCTCGTTGCCGATATCGGAATCGAAATACATCGTGTCGTGCGGGTTCACGAAGTTGACTGCGAGGTACCAGGGCTGGCCCTTCGCGCGCAGCGCCTGGCCTTCCGTGCGCAGCCACGAGATCGCCGTCGCCAGGGTGCCGTCGTCGTACTTGTAGCCGCCCTGGGTGCCGTCGATCAGGTCACCGACGCCGAAGAAATCCTGGAAACCGTAGGACTCCATGGTCTTGCGATAGTCGAGCAGCGGCGCGTCGATCGGCTTGTTGTTGAGGTCCATCGTCGCGGAGAGATGCCACTTGCCCTGGTAGGCGGCGTGATAGCCGAGCTCTGCGAGGCGATGGCCGACCGTCTTGATGCTGGTCGAGAGATCGCGCTGCCAGATGTAGTTGAGGTTGTCGGCGATGCCGGTCTGCTGGATGTGCTGACCGGTATAGACGACGGAGCGTGCCGAGGAGCAGACGCAGGAAGCCGCCTGGTGATTGAGGAAGGTGATGGCTTTCTTCTTGATCGCCTCGCGCGCCGGCACCGGGAACGGCCATTGCGGGAAGAAATGCTCCTGGTCGACCAGCACGAAGAGGATGTTGTAGCCCTGCGGCATCGCGGCGTTCGCGGGAGCGGCCGGCGAGGGCGCTTGGGCCTGCGCCTGCGCAATTCCGCCGGCCAGCAGCGTCGTACCCAGCAGGGCCGCGCCGGAAGCCATCGCCGTGCGGCGTGACGGGTGGGACGAATCGTCTTCGGGCGTCGTCATCCAGCGGCTCCTTTGCGAACTCCGCGCATGCTACGCGGAGCAGGCGGTCGATTGAATGTGAAATGAACTCGGTGTTTCGCGCGCGCCGACGTAGGCTGTGCGTGACGGAGTAGGGAGCGTGAATATGACTTTTCGGCGTATCGCGGTCGAAGAAGCCTTCGTGACACCCGAGATCATGGCGGAGTGGCACAAGGTGCTGGCAAGTCCCGACGCCGAGCCCGGTTTTGCGAAGATGGGCGAATCGATTCTTGCGCAGACGCCGGCCAACAAGCCGCTCGACGACCGGCTCCTCGACATCGGTGCGAACCGCATCGCACACATGGATGCGATCGGCATCGACATGCAGGTCATCTCGCTCACCTCGCCGGGGGTGCAGGTGTTCGAGTCCGCATTGGCCACGCGCCTCGCCGCCGACTCGAACGATGCACTGGCAGAAGCGGTGAAGGCTTATCCGACGCGCTTTGCGGGCTTGGCCGCCATCGCGCCGGAGAATCCCGTGGCGGCGGCAAAGGAGATCGAGCGCGCCGCCAACATGCTGAAGCTCAACGGCCTGATCGTGAACTCTCATACGAAGGGCGAGTATCTGGATGCGCCGAAGTTCCGGCCGATCTTCGAGGCGGCCGAGACGTTCGACATGCCGATCTACCTCCATCCGCGCGAGCCTGCGGCCTCGTGGGTGGCGCCCTATCTCGACTACGCGCTGTGGTTCGCCGGCTGGGGCTTCGCGGCCGAGACCGGCCTGCATGCCATGCGGCTCATCATGTCGGGCCTGTTCGACCGATTCCCAAAGGTGAAGATCGTGCTCGGCCACATGGGCGAGGGGATTCCCTTCTGGCTGCAGCGCATCGACAACCGCTACCGGCTCGAGGTGAAGATCGGCGCCTGCGGCAGGCTCGAACGGCTCCCCAGCGAATACTTCCTCGACAACTTCGTGATCACGACCTCGGGCGTGACCTCGATGCCCGCGCTGCGCCTCTCCCTCGACGAGCTGGGCGTGGATCGTATCCTCTTCGCTGCCGACTTCCCCTACGAGGACGACGCCGAAGCCGTGCGCTTCATGGACGGGGCGAACGTCACGGAGGAGGAGCGGAAGAAAATCTATGAGACGAATGCCATGCGCGTCTTCAAGCTCGACTGATCAGATGAAGCCGTGCAGAGGCGAGACGAGACCATGGGAGCCGAAATCGTGCGTGTCGCCGCTATCTGTGTAGCTCTGGCCAAGGAAGCCGAGTTGCAGGGGCGCGACGTCGGAAACGACCGTCCCCGGATCGTGCGCCAGGTCGGTCACGGCCAGCTGCGGTTCGGGCGTACCGACGGTTGGAACAAGTCCGGATATCGCTGAGGGTATTTCGGCGCCCAGCAGTGACGGCGGCAGCTGATCCGCCACCAAGTCGGTCGCGTGAGGCACGGCCTGCAGGGCGGGACCGCCCAGCAGTTCCGACAGGTCGATGGCATGAGCGGTAGCGCCCGATGCGGAAGCGATCTCCTGCGCGAGATGGCTCGCATTCTCCGCGAGACCGTCGAACTGCTGCTGCAGCGTGGCGAGGCCCGGCATCTCGCCTTTCAATCCTTCGACGTGATCGATCAGCGTTTTCATCGCGCTGGAGATCGAGTCGGCGGCGCTGGAAAGCGTGACGTGCACTGACTGAGGCGCTGGCGCCAAAGCGGTGCCGGTTTCGGAGTATGGCACTGCGTGCGCGGTCTCGGCGGCTGCATCCGGGAGGTGGCCGAGCATGTGTGGCGCCGTATCGAGCGCGATTTTCTCGGGTGTCGTCGCCGGCGAATCCGACGATGGCGCATGCGAAGCTGCGGCATCGGCAGCGAGTTCTGTCATGGCCGGCGCAACGGCGTGCGCCGTTTCCGCCGGGCCGGAATGCGGCGCCACGTGATCGGCCGTGCCCGTGCGCGCGGTATCGGAGCGCTGTGCCTGCTGCGCGACGGCGACAGCGGGAGAGAGATGCTCGGCGGCGCCGATCACGAGGCCCGCGGCGACGGTGGCGGCGGCGATGGTCTCGGCGGCCGTGCCCTGCGTATCGCGCGCGAAGCGGCCGTCGGCGGTGCGACGCTTGGCTTTCATGGCTTTCTCCTCTTGCGATCATCTTTCACGGAACGCTCCACTCATTTCGTCTAGCAGCGGGCCGATCAAGTAGGTCACCAAGGTGCGCGCCCGCGTCGGCATCACGATTTCCAGCGGCATGCCCGATTGCAGCTCCATGCCGGCGTTCCTGACGTCCGCAGGATCCAGCTGAGCCTGGATCGAGTAGTAACCCTGGCCGGATCGCTCGTCGGTCAGGCGGTCGGCCGAAACGGTGAGAATGCGGCCACGCAGGATCGGCCGCTCGGTGCGCGGCACGCTGGTCAGCCGCACGTCGGCATCGCGACCCGGCGTCACTTCGTTCACGTCGGCCAGCAACAGGCGGCCCTCGGCGATCAGCGGGTTGTCGGTCGGCACGATATCGAGCAGGCGCGCGCCGGGCTGGATCACGCCACCCTCGGTGAATATCTGCAGGCCGACCACCGCGCCCGTTGCCGGCGCGGTGACCTGCGTGCGCGCCAATCGATCCTTTGCCGCGTCGATCTTGGGGGAGAGCTGCGCGAGCTTGGCCTGCGCGGTGCGCAGCTCGCTCGCGATCTCCGTGACACGTGTGCGCTCCAGCTTGGCCAATTCCACTTCAGCTTCGCCGATCGCCTGCCGGGCCCGCGCAATGTCGGCGTTGGCGACGCCAAGATCGGCCTCGAGCTGCGCCGCTGTCCGGTCGAGCGCCATCACGCGCGTCTTGGGCGTATAGCCCGATTCCGCGAGCTTGCGTGCCCCGGCCGCTTCCTCTCCGATCAGCGCACTTTGGCGCTGTAGTCCCGTCGCCTGTGCCGTCGATCCGGTGATCTGTTCGTTGAGCTGCGCGATGCGTTGCTGCAGCGTCCCGGCCTCCGATTCATACTGTCGCTGTCGCGCTTTCAGGATCGAGGTCTCGCTCGCGGCGGCCTGGACCGCTGCGCGGCTTCCTCCATGCTCGGCAACGATCGTGTCGAAAGACGGCACGGTGTTGTCGCGTTCGGCGATCAGACGCACTTCAGTGGCCTTGAGGGCGGACTCCTCGGCGTCCAGCACGGCGAGTTGCGCGCGCGGCTCGGTGTCGGACAGGATTATCACCACCTGATCCTTGGCAACCTTGTCACCTTCCTTGACGAGAAGCTTTTGCACGACGCCGCCATACGGGTGCTGCACGGTCTGGCGGTTACCCTCGACCTTCAGGTTGCCACCGGCGATCGCCGCGCCCGAGAGCGGTGCCAGCGCGCTCCACAGCACGAAGAGGCTGATGAAGGCAGCGATCACGCCAAGTCCGATCGCGGCCGGACGGCGTGGATTGGCCGTTAGCGTCGGCGTCGCGCTGTCGGCGGCGTCGCTCATGTCGCTTCTCCGGGCCGCGCGATCACGGCCGGCGGCGCTTTCTGATGCCGCTTGATATGATCGTAAACATCTTCCGGCTGGCCGATCTTTTCCAGCCGGCCGGCCCTCACGAACATCAGCCGATCGACGATATCCAGGATCGTCGCGCGATGGGTGACCACGATGATGGTCGTGCCGTGTGCCTTCAAGGCCAACAGGGCCGTCTTCAGCGCCTCCTCGCCAGTCGCATCGAGGTTGGCGTTTGGTTCGTCGAGGATCAGGAGCGACGGTCTTCCCAGGAGCGCACGCGCGAGTCCCAGACGTTGGCGCTGACCGCCCGAGAGGCCGACACCACCGGGACCGAGCATCGTGTCGTACTGGCGCGGCAGATCGAGGATCATCTCGTGAATGCCGGCGACCTTGGCCGCCTCGATGATCTCCTCGATCGAGGCGCCGCCGAAACGGGCGATGTTTTCGCGGATCGACCCCGCGAACAGGCCGACATCCTGGGGCAAGTAGCCGACCTTCCGGCCGAACTCGAGCGGATCCCATTGGCTGTAGTCGATGCCGCCGAAGCCCAGCTTGCCGCGCGCCGGGACGATGGCGCCGATCAACAGCCGCACCAGCGTGCTCTTGCCGGAGCCACTGGGTCCGACCAGTCCGATCGTCTGGCCGGCGTCCAGGGTGAAAGAGACGTCGTCGAGGATCGGCGCGTTGCGTTGCGGCACCGAGTAGAAGAGGTGCTCGCCGCGCAGCTCGTTTTCAGCCGGTGGCAGGATGGTGCGCGGTGACGGGGGTGGCGCGTCGGCCAGAAGCTCCTCGACACGGGCATAGCCGTCTCTTGCGGCCGTGAATTGCTTCCAGGTCGAGACGGCCTGCTCCACCGGGACCAGAGCGCGGCCCATGATGATGCTGGCGGCGAAGATCGTCGCCGGCATGATGATGTGATCGATGGCGAGCCACGCGCCGGTGCCCAGCATCAGCGATTGCAGCAGCAGGCGAGCGAAGCGGATGGCTGAAGCGACGACGGCGTTACGGTCGCTGGCGGTCGACTGCTGGGCCAGCATCCCGGTACGGTTACGGCTCCAGTAGCGTTCGACCGCGGGCTGCATGCCCATGGCGCGCACGACGTCGGCGTGACGCAGGATGTTCTCGGTGAAGGTATAGGCGCGATTGCCGGCATCCTCCGCAGTCTTGAGGAGACGATGGGTCAGGGATTCGTTGACCAGCGCGAGCCCGAGCATCAATGCGGCGCCCAGCGTTGCCACCACACCCAGGATCGGGTGAATGAAGAAGAGCAGCAGCAGGTACAGCGGGATCCACGGCAGATCGAACGCAAAGTAGATGCCGGGACCGGTCACGAAGCTGCGGAACTGGTCGAACTCGCGCAGCTGCTGGGCACCCCGGGAGAAACCGTGACGCGCCGAGCGCAGCACCAGGGCTTCGAAGATGCGCGGCGCCAGCATGCGCTCCAGCCGGACGCCACAGCGGATCAGCACCTGCGCGCGCAACGCGTCGAGTGCCGCCATGGTGAGGAGGGCCACGACGAGGACACCCGTGAGCAACAATAATGTCGGTACATTCTCGCTCACCAGGACGCGGTTATAGACCTGCATCAAATAGAGCGGAGAGCTGAGGTAGAGGAGGTTGATGACGCCGCTGAACAGGCCGGCCATCGCGAAATGCGGCCACAGCGTGACGAGAGAGTTCCGGAGTTCGCGGGGAGGCGTTTCGACATCGAGGGCGATGGTCATTCAGGCGTCCACTGAACCGGGCCAAGCGGAAAGGCAAAAAAGAAAGCAGAAGAGAGCGAGGCGCACGCCCCGCTCTCTCCTGCCGGTGGGAAGCTTAGAGCAACCCACTCAGCAGCCCGCCGCCGCCATCCTGATCCGACTGCGACGACGAATAATCGGCCGTCGAGGAATTGTCGGACGCATAGATCGGCGCGCCGACGCTTAGGCCCACATCACCGATGCCGGTGAAGCTGCTTGCGTCGCTTTCCATGTCGCCGTTGTCGCTTTCGTGGCTTTCGTTCCAGGAGTGCAGAACATCGGATGCGCCGAACTGAAGGTTCGGATTGGCCGCGAACTCACGGCTCGTATCCGTCATGCTGGCGTTGACATCGTTCTGCTGGCTGTCGTTGCTGCCACCGCCGCCGAGAATGCTGTCGAGGATCGACATGGTTCGTCTCCTTTGGTGAAAGACGCAACATCGCGTCGCCGGACCAATGAGCCTCGGCGGGATGAGTTGCGCATTTCAACGATTGATAATTTTTTGCACAAAGTGATCCGTCGCGATGCGCCACTTCGTACCGCGCACCTCGATCGATAACGTGCGCGCAACACGCATGGACGTGCGATAAGCCGATCAAATGCTGCTGGTTTGTTTTCGACGGCATATTTGTAACGGCTTGTAACCAGGCGGCCGTCAGACACGACAGGAAACAACTCGAATCCATCCAGGCACCTCGGACTCGCTATAGGCGATGCCATGTCCTGGAAGGAGATCGAGATGTCCGTCACCGAAGCCCTGAGACACGTATTGCCCGCAGCGATCTGCTTTGGCTGGATCGTCGGTCTCGCAGGATGCGCCCATCCGCCGGTGGAGCCCGGGGCGCGCGCCGAATATGAGCGGAACAACGATCCCGCCGAGCCGACCAACCGCGTGATCTTCGAGGGCAACAAGTTCGTCGACGACAATGCCCTGCAGCCGGTCGCCCGGGCCTACCGGGAGCATCTGCCGAGCCGCGTGCAGAAGAGCGTCCACAACTTCGCCAGCAATCTCGGCCAGCCCGCCGTGGCATTGAACGACGTTCTCCAGGGCAATTTCAGCCGCAGCTGGAACACGCTCCAGCGCTTCGTCATCAATACGACCGTCGGCGGCGCGGGCCTGTTCGACGTGGCCACCGACTGGAACCGTCCCGGACACCAGGCCGATTTCGGCCAGACGCTGGGCGTGTGGGGTGTCGGCACCGGGCCGAGCGTGCAGTTGCCGTTGCTCGGTCCGTCGAACGTGCGGGATAGCGTCGGCAAGGTCGTCGACTTCGTGGCCAATCCCGTAGGTCTGGTTCCAGGCGGTGCGCTCGCGACGATCGACACGGCTGCCAAGGGGGCCGGCATCGTCGACGGCCGGGCTCGCGCACTGGACATCACCGACTCCCTGGAACGCGAATCCCTCGACCACTATGCGGCTTTGCGGGCCGCTGCAGCACAGCGTCGCGCCGCTTTGATCGCCGAGGGAAGGGCCGGCGACGTCGGCGAGCCGCGCACGCCATGAAGATGCGTCTCAGGCATCTGCTCGTGGCAGTGGCGGCGGCGCTGCTGGTTGTGGTGCTGGTCCTGTCGTCCTGGCCTGCGACGCCGGCAGCCCCGGCGCCCTCCGCGGCCGCAAGGTTCTCGGCCCGTCCGGCCGGCGAAGGCGTCGACACCGCCATCGTCGCCTTGGGGCGGATCGAGCCGGTGGGGCGGGTACTCAGGCTGGATGGGCCCGTGGGCAACGACGCCGGGCGCATTGCCTCCATATCCGTTGGCGAAGGACAGCGCGTGGCCAGGGGCCAGGTGCTGGGCGTTCTCGACACGGAGCCCCGCCTGATGGCGGCGTTGGCCCAGGCCGATGCGAACGTGGCGATGAAGACGGCGCAACTCGCGCAGAGGCTCGCCGAGTACGACAATACCGAGCAGAGCCTCGCGGCCGCCGTCGAACAACAGGCAGCCGAGCGCGATCGTGCCCAATGGGACCTCGAACGCCTGAGCCATCTCAACAAAGCCGGGCTCTACAGCGACCCGGCTTTGATCGACAAGCGGCTGGCCCTGCTGTCGGCGAACCGGAAGCTCAACGCCTCGAGGCTGGCGCTCGAACGCATCCAGCATCGCGACGCGCGCGGCCATCGTCTGGAAGAGGCGGTGGTGCGAGCGGAGCTGCAGGCTGTCGAAGCGGCTGCGGAGAAGGCCCGTACCGATTACGGGCTATCGCATTTCCGGGCGCCGGTGGATGGCACGATCCTGCGATTGCACGCCCGTCTTGGCCAGCAGCTCGGCACGGACGGGTTTGCAGAGATGGGTGACGTTTCGACCATGATGGTGCGCGCCGAGGTCTTCGAGGCCGACATCGCCGCGGTTGTTCCCGGGCAACCCGCCACCGTCACGTCTAGATCGCTCGCGACCTCGCTGCAGGCGACGGTGGACCGGATCGGCATGGCCGTCGGGACCCAGAGCGTCATCCGCGAGGATCCCGCGGCAGTGCTCGATTCGCGGGTCGTCGAAGTGTTCCTGAAGCTCGATCCCGCCTCGTCGGCACGGGTCTCGGCGCTCACCAACCTGCAGGTCCGCGTGGCGATCGAGCGCGTCGCAGGCTCGAACCGGCCGCAGTTGTCCCGTGCGGATTAGGGGACTGATCCGCAGACGCACGCCGCTCGGCTGGAAGCAGCTCGTCCATTCCAGGGGACGGCTGGCGATCGCCACGGCGGGCGTTGCCTTCGCCGTCCTGCTGATCTTCATGCAGCTCGGCTTCATGAACATGCTGTTCGAAACGGCCGTCATGATCCATCGCCAGCTCAACGCCGACATCGTGCTGGTGTCGTCGACTTCGCGCGATTTCGCGAACCCCGGCACCTTCCCGCGGAGCCGGCTCCTGCAGGCGGTGGGCGTGCCGGGCGTCGCCGATGCGGAGGCGCTGTACGTGACGCCGCGCGAATGGATCAAGCAATCGGAAGCCAATCGCGGCGAGCGCGGCCAGATGCTGCTGATCGGGGTCCGGCCGGACTTCAAGGCGTTCCGCAATCCCGAGATCGCGGCCAACCAGCATCTGCTCGTCGAGACGGGAACCGCGCTCTTCGATCGCAAGACGCGCGGCAACTTCATCCCGTTCCGCCAGGCCATCGAGCAGGGCGAGCGGCCGCAGACCGAGCTCGGAGGGCGCACGGTGACGCTGGTCGGCACCATGCAGGTCGGATCCTCGTTCGGCAGCGAAGGCGTGCTGATCGTATCGGACCAGACCTTCTTCGAGTTCGCCATAAACCGGGTCCCCTCGGCGCCGAGCGTCGGGCTGGTGAACGTGGCGCCGGGTCACGACGCTGCGACGGTCGCGTCGGCCATCCGCGCGCGTTTCGGCGCCTATGACGACACGATGGTCATGACCATGGAAGACTTCATCGAACACTCCAAGGCCCGCATGCGGCGGGACTCCGCGATCTCCTTCGTCTTCACCTTCGGCACCATCATCGGCATGATCGTGGGCGTCGTCATCGTGCTGGAGATCCTGTCCGCCGACGTGCATGACCATCTGGCCGAATACGCGACCTTCAAGGCGATGGGCTTCACCAACCGCGCCCTGCTCGGTGTGGTACTCGAACAGTCGCTGATCCTGTCGATCGCCGGCTTCGTGCCGGGGCTGCTGGTCTCGCTGGGGCTCTATGCCGTCGTGCGGTCCGCCCTCACCATGCCGATCGGCATGACGGCCGAGCGCCTCGTGCTGGTGTTCGGCCTCGCCGTCACCATGTGCGCGATCTCGGGCGCCTTGGCCATGCGGCGCGTGCAGAAGGCCGACCCCGCGGACGTGTTCTGATGGGCGGGCCTGCCGTCGAACTTTCGCGTCTTTGTCATTGGTACGGCGCCGGCGAGACGCGGCGCCAGGTGCTGTTCGACATCGACGTCGTCATCCCGCAGGGCGAGGTCGTCTTCCTGACGGGACCGTCGGGCTGCGGCAAGACCACGGTCCTTACCCTGGTCGGCGGCCTGCGCTCACTCCAGCAGGGGTCGGTCCGCGTGGCGGGCAAGGAGCTCGCCGGCGCGAGCGAGGCCCGGCTCATCGCCAATCGACGGCAGTGCGGTTTCATCTTCCAGGGACACAATCTGCATCGCTCCCTGACGGCGCTCGAGAATGTGCGGATGGGGCTGGAGGCACAAGGTCGCGGGATCCCGTCCGATGCCGACGAACGGTGCCGGGGCATGCTGGCAGCCGTCGGCCTCGGCGATCATGCGGCCAAGCGCCAGGACCAGCTCTCCGGCGGCCAGCGCCAGAGGGTGGCCATCGCCCGCGCGCTGGTGTCCGAACCACCGCTCATCCTTGCCGACGAACCGACGGCGGCGCTCGACCGGCAGACAGGCCATGATGTCGTGGCGCTCATGCGCCGTATCGCCCGCGAGCGCGGCATGACCGTATTGATGGTCACGCACGACAACCGCGTCTTCGATCTCGCCGACAGGATCCTCGAAATGGAAGACGGCCGGATCGTCGCCGCTCACCCGGTAAACCGAGAACTGTAGTTGCGCACCCGGTCGACGGGGATGCGCGCATGACTCTGCACGACGATGAACTTGCCGCCGGGGTCGCTGCCGGGAGGCATTCCAGACAGGCGGACGAAGTCATCTTCCTTCCAGACACAGGAGCGCTCGGAGAAGAGGTGCACGTCGCCGTCGTAGCAGGTGTCTGAATCCTGGTGGTAGGCGAGCAGATTGCCTTTCAGCTCCGCGACGCTGGTGTAGAGCGAATACTCCGTCCACGCGACGGTACCGACCTTGCGGGCGAGCCAGAACCAGAGATGAGCGGTCGCGTCGATCGTTCCGTTCGCGACATGGGCGAGAGCCTGCGAGGCCAGATCGCCGTGCAGGATATTGGGTGTGACCGACAGGCCGTGGCCCTGGCGATCATAGGGTACGCCCGTCGCCGTGGCGACGTTGCGCCACCATTCGTGGCTGCTCTTGGGCTCCCAGCGGGACATCGCACGACCGTCGCGGACGAATGTTCCGGAATCGAAGTCGCCGACGCAGACGATATCGGAGTCCAGCGTCAGATACCCGCCGAAGCCGAGGCGCGCCGGAACATGCAGCTTGATGACCTGTTGCCGGAACCAGCCTGACATGAGGTAGAAGGGGCTGAAAGGCGCAAAGAAGTCGCTCTCGGGGCGGACCGTTATGGGCACGCTCGTCGTGCGCGGCAGGATCGCACGAATGGGATCGACGTCGCAGGCCGGCGCGACGATCAGCAGTTCGAGTGGACGCCGATCCCGCCAATGACGTTGCAGGGAGTCGACCAGGAGCCGGGCGCGGGCCAGATCGTCCCGCCCCCTGATGCGACGCAAGGCCAGCGGCAGGATGGCCTGGTGAACCTCGGAAAACATCGGCCTCTACGCTCAGAAGCGATGGCCGATCGTCGAGATCACCGTGACGGCGGTATCGGAGACGGAAATCGGGCTGTCGATCGCGCTTCCGCCAAGCTGGGAGACCCGGCCGCTCGTGGAGAACGTCCAGTTGCGTGAGAATTGGTAGTTGGCCCTGAGTTCAAGTCCGAAATTCTTGATGCCGGCGCCGGCATTGTAGGCGGCATAGCCGGAGTTGATCGACTGCAGGGCGTTGATGCCGAAGTAGGTTTGCATGTAGTTCGAGTCGGCCCATGTCGCGAAGACCCGACCCATGACCATGAACCGGTCGTCGATCCGCCAGGGCACGGCGATGCTGGTGTCGATCAGTAGCCCGTTGTTTCCCTCTGCGAGGAACTTGGTCAGTGTCGCGCCGAGCAGGACCGGGCCGAGCTTGTAGTTCACGAAGCCGCGAACGCCGAGGGCCGCGGGAATGTCGCCAAGGCCGTAGAGCCGCCAGTTGCCCGGCTCGAACAGTCCGCCGCCCTGGTTGCGGCCGAGATTATAGGTGAGGCCCCCGCCGACCTGCAGCCCGTTGAAGCGCCAGTAGGCACTTAGACCGAAGGGATCCAGGGTGACCATGTCGCGCCAGACGACGTTGAGATAGGGCAGGGGCGTCACGACATAGGTGTCGCTGCCTTCGTAGGAAGGCCTGAGCGCTCCGCCGACCCCCAACGTCACCTGCCAGTCAGAGCCCGTCCTTCCGCTTGCGAACGGATCGTTCAGGGGCTGGGCCGCGGCGGGCGCGACGGCGAAGATTGCCGCGAGGAAGCCAGCCGGGACGACGGTGGCCGACAGAAGTTTCGCTCGAATTGTCATGACGTGATGATCTCCTGCAGTGCAGTTCGATCCACCCGGTATGACATGCGGTAAGGGCGACGATGCGTCGGCGAGCCGGCGTGTTTGTCACTGAAGGTATCGAGAGCGCATCGGGAAACAGACGGAAACAAATTTGCCGATGATCGATGATCGCTGCCGCACGGGAAACATTGCGAAACACAATTGATCCGGCGATCCGTCGTCGGAGGCATGTAGAATGCAGGCGAAATGCAGAGCCCCCACATTCTGATCGTCGAGGACGATGCCGATATCCGGACGATGGTCTCGCGCTTCCTGACGAAGAACGGTTGCCGGGTCACGGCGACCGGCGACGCTCAGTCGATGGGACGTGCGATCGCGGCCGCCCGCATCGACCTCGTCATCCTCGACATCATGCTGCCCGGCGAGGACGGCTTGAGCATCTGCCGGCGCCTGCGCGCGACCTCGTCGGTGCCGATCATCATGCTGACGGCGGCGGGCGATCCGGTCGCCCGCGTCGTGGGGCTGGAGATGGGCGCCGACGACTATGTGGCCAAGCCTTTCGATCCGCACGAACTGCTGGCCCGTGTCCGCGCCGTGCTGCGCCGGGCGGCAACCCTGCCCAATGCCGAGAAGCCGGCGGGCCCGATGCGATTCGTCGGCTGGCAGCTCGATCCGATCACCCGCGAGCTGCACAGCCCGGCCGGTGTTCGCATCATCCTGACGAGCGGCGAGTTCGACCTGCTGCTCGCCTTCTGCCTGCATGCCCAGCGGACCCTGACGCGAGATCAGCTGCTCGACCTCACGCAGGGGCGCGGAACGGAGGCGGTGAGCCGCAGCATCGACATTCTGGTGAGCCGCATCCGCCGCAAGATCGAGGAGGATCCGCGCGATCCCGTCCTGATTAAGACGGTCCGTTCGGGCGGTTACGTCTTCACGCCCGTCGTGGAAGCCCGGTGAGGCTCCTTCGCCCGTTCGGCGGCGCCATGAGCCGCATCGCCACGCAGGTGACCGTCGTCCTCGTCTTGTCCAGCGTCATGGCGTGGATCGGCATCGGTTCGATCTTCGTCACGCTGGCGCCCGAGTCGATCTTGTTCCTGTCGCCGACGGTGACGCGGCATGTCGTGAGCGTGTTCAACGTCCTGCACGGACTCGAAGCCCTGCCGGCGGCCAGCCGTGCCCGATTGCTTTCCGCCTATCAGCGCCCCGATTTCACGGCGAGCCTCGCCGACGAGGCGCCGCGCCTGCCGTCGAACGACGTGGATGCCGAGGGGGACTTCCGGTCGTGGTTCTTCAGCCAGCTCCCGCCGGGCGTCGACGTCCTCGGCATTCATTTCGAAGGGAAGCAGGGCACGGTCGTGACCCGGCTGAGCGACGGCCAGATCGTGGTCTTTCGCGTGGTGCGGGACGTGCCGCACTTCCTGAGTTTGCCGATCGTCCTGCTGGTCACGTTCATGGTCGCGTCGATCACGTTGCTGTCGCTGTGGGCCGTGCGCCGGCTTGCCTCGCCGCTGTCGAGGTTCGCCGCCGCGGTGGATCGCTTCGGCAGGGACGGTGACGAGGCCGTCCTGAAGGAGGAGGGACCCGAGGAACTCAGGCAGGCGGCGAGGGCCTTCAATCGCATGCAGCAACGCATCCTGCGCCTGATCGAGGACCGCACGCGCATGCTGATGGCCATCAGCCATGATCTCAGGACACCTCTCACCCGGCTTCGGTTGCGGCTGGAGGAAGTCACCGAGGAGAAGCCCCGGCAACGCATGCTGGACGACATCGCGCTGATGGATGAATCGATTTCCTCGGCGATCGCCTATGTCCGCGAAGGCGGCGCGACCGAGGCGCCGGAGATGGCCGACCTTCCGTCACTGCTGGAAACGGTGTGCAGCCGGTTCGAGGATGCCGGCCACCCGATCACGTACGAAGGCCCGCGGCACTTCACGGTGCAGTGCCTGCCGCTCGCGCTGGAGCGCGGGATTTCCAATCTGGTCGACAATGCCGTCAAGTACGGCACGTCCGTCACCGTCCGTCTCGACACGACGCAGGCCGGCCGGGTGTCGATCGACGTGGAGGACGACGGGCCAGGCATTCCGGACACCGAGAAGCCGCGCGTCGTCGAGCCCTTCTATCGTACGGACGAGGCGCGTCGCGGTGTCGGTGGCTTCGGGCTCGGGCTGGCGATCGCCGCCACGGTCGCCCGGCATCACGGCGGCACGCTGACATTCCACGACCGTGTGCCGCACGGCCTCGGTGTCCGACTGACGATTCCCTCGACGCTGCCTCAGTAGAGCTTGAGGTCGTAGTTCAGCACCACGCGAAGTTCCTCGCTGTTGGCGACCGTGCCGCCCTGCCACACCGTGGACCTTCCGTACTGTGTACGGAACCAGAGGCCCTGCAGGGGCTTGTGGCTGGGCCGCCAGTCGATGTGGAAGTCCCATTCGCTCTCGACCAGGGGCGCGCCCGCGGCGGCGGCGCTGGTCCAACCGTTGAAGAAGTGGGCGGCCACGGCGATGTCCGGCAGGCCGACAGGCTTCAGCGTCTGGGAGAGGCCGATCATCACTGCCTGCTCGCCGGCGCGCAGGAAGCCCTGGATCAGCGCGTAGGTGTAGAAGGGGCTGGCGCTCCAGGGAATCTGGATGGCGAGGTTCGGGTTCACCACCGAATAGCCCACGGTCAGGATGCCGGTGTCGTAGCCGACTTCGACCTTCGTGCCGAACTGGTTGGTGGCGAAGGGCCTGCCGCCGTTCATCAGCGCCTGGCCGGTGCTGTTCTGGGCGACGAACTGTGCGGCGGCCATGAAGCTGAAGCCGTCGCCCAGGTCCTTTCCGTACTTGCCCTCGGTGTAGAAGATGTTGAGCAGGTCCTGGGCGTAATAGTTGATCGCGCCGATCGAGGCTCCGCCCCAGGTGAGAAGGCCGCCGGCGAAACCGAGGCCCGCGTTCGAGGTGGGCACGCCGGCCGCGCTCGCCATCGACTGGAAGGAAAACGAATCGCGCGGCTTGATGGCGTCGATGTATCCCACGCCATACAGGAAATGCGGGCCGTCCTTGTCGTCGCCGCCGAACGTGCCGATCACCGAGTAGCCGGAGAAGGTCTGCGGCGACATGCGGTTGTCGTGCGGCCCCATGAACGGCGTGTTGTAGAGGTAGCGACCGACCGTGACCTTGTGGTCCTCGAACAGGTGCGCCTGGGCATAGAGCTGGCCGAACACGGCGTAGCCAGCCTGGTCGGGCAACAGAAGTAAGGTGTTGCCGTATTCCGGTGGCGCGACGACCGGAAAGGACGTGTAGAGCACCGCCCCCAACGAGACGAGGTCGAACAGCTTGCCGGTCTCGGCCGAGACCGAACCGCCGCTCGCCCAGGCCTGCTCGATATTGGTGCTGCCCGGCACGTTCACGGCATCGCGGAAGTAGCTGCGGGCATTGATGTTGAACTTCGAGTCGCGCAGGAAGGCCGGCGTGTCCTTCCACTGCTCGCGCAATTCCGGGAATGCCGTGAGCGGCGGTGGCTTCGGCGGGGCGAAGATGCGCTCGATCGCCGTCAAGTCCTCCGAGGGATCGGTCGGGATCGGATATTCCTGCTTGCTGGCCTGCGCCAGCGCGCTGCCGGCTGTCCCGAGGATGACCAGGCCGGCGACCAACGCGACGACGAACGAGGCGCGATCGCGCCCCTTCCGGTCCGTCATTTGCCGTCCCTGAATTGCGGATAGAGATTGAGGTAGCCGAGCTCGACCCGCTTCTTCGCGTGCCTGGCGGACACGTCCCGCGGCAGCGGCGTGAAGCCGTGGCCCTGGACCAGGCGCTGCATGAAGCCCGCGCGCGCCGTGACGCAGATCGCGTCGTGCAGCGCGTGCTCGTCCCAGCCGGCCGCGAACACCGCGTCGGCGTCGGCCTGGGACAGCTCGTTGGGGGCCGTCGCGAGCGTGCGGACATAGGCCAGCAGCGCCTTCAGCTTGGGTTCGACCTGCGCCGTCTCCGGGTTTTTCAGCATTTCCTCGATCAGGCCGCTCCGGATGCCCCAGGCATAGGCCACCTCCGAATGCGCGCCACAGACATAGGTGCAGCCCGTGACGCCGGCGGCATAGGCCAGGATCAGCTCGCGCTCGCCCTGGCTGAGCGGCGAGGGGCCGTTCATCAGCGCCTGGCTCATCACGGACCAGGCCTTGTAAATCTCGGGGTACTTGTTGAAGACGTTCGGCGGACCGGCATCGGGCGGCATCGACTTGAAGAACGGCAAGAACCTCTCCCTTTTGTCGCTGTTGCCGGCATTCAAGCATGGATCAGGTGTCGATGAATCTCAAAATCATCGCCATGTCTCGCGTGTCAGGTAATGTAAACCTGCGCTCGGTGATAGTTGAGATATGCCCGTTGGCCGTCCGAGAAGCTTTGCGCCAGCCACGGCATCGGTGCTTCCGAGAATCCGAGCTGTTTCCATGCATGTTCGCCGAGGCCGAGCCGGCGAAGATCGTTCTGGTCGAAGCGAGGTGAAACACGAACCTCGCCGCCATCTTCAAAGGAAATGAAGCCGCGATCGAACAACAGGTCGGCATCGGGCGTCAGAAGCAGCCCATTGGCACCGTCGAGCCGTTGCTCCGCGTACTCGCAGGATCTCCACGGCATGATGTGGCTGGCGATCAAAAGGGAAGGGTTGGTGATGCCGGTGAGTCGGCATGATTTCTCTATCTTCTCGACATTCGACCGGAATGTGCCTTGACCCCGACGTGCCTGAATCGTGGCGGTGCGAACCGTATCACTCAAGGTCAAGTCATCGAGAATTCCGGCCTCGACTCGATCATCGAGTTCATCCTTGACGTTGCGAAACGTTAGCCGATTTGCGCCGCCGGTACGAAGCTGGACTTCGTCGACATGGGCGTGTGCGACGACCATTTCGAAGATTTCTCGCGGAATGGCGGCCAGATAGGCGCCTTGATTGCCGTTGCCGGAAGACGCTTGGATTGGTGAGTATCTTTCGGGCAGCATCGGTCCGATAAGCTTCAGCAAATCCTTGGGGCGTATTGGTGGATCAAGCCGGGTCCAAAACACCGGCAACAGCCACCCTTCATCGTTCCAGTAGGATCCCGTGTTTCCAAATTCCGAAGGCTTGGGTGCGGTGAAGGCGAAATCTGCGACACGTCCAACATAGCGGATGAGCTGGTCCGCGAAGGAAAGAACAAGGTCGCCCGGATTTGCCGCGCGCATATTGTCGTAGAAGCGACTGCGCTGTCCGTTCCTCTTTGTCTTGGGTGACCACAGATATTGATGTTCAATCTCCTGATTGAACGTCTGACTGTGATTTACCCACCAGTATTGGAGCATGCGACGCCAATCTAGCCACTGTAAGGGATTGGAACCATAGGATTGAAGCTTTGGCCGGTGGGTGGCAGCACCGGGCGGCGTTCCCGGACATTGCCGGAGGCAATGTCCTGCCACTCCTCGAGCCGAGCCGTGCTCGGCCCTCAAATCCCCTCTTTCGCTCGGGCTATGCGCCCGTCATAAGTCGGGGGCGGGGGAGGGCCGGTCAGCGGCCTTCGCGTTCGAGGGACTCTGGATGGCTGCGCTGGTTGCGAATCTCAGGAATGTTGCGGGCCTTGTCGGCTGCGCCCTTGCGGTGACGGCCTGCGGCGGCAGCGAAACCTCCTACCAGGAGCAGGCCCTTCGCGCGTCGGAGGGCGGCGACCTCAGGTCGGCGACCAGCCTGGCGCAGAAAGAGGTCGAGAAATACTCGGCCTCCGACCAGTGCTCCTCCACCACCAACTACAATTGCGGCACGCTGGCGCTCGCGCTGAGCAGCCTGGCCGAATACCAGATCCGGAGCGGCAACGTAGCGGCCGGCGAGCGCAGCTTCGACCGCGCCAAGGGCGCGCTGCAGCTGGTCCCGAAGGACAACAAGCCCAGCGCCACCGGCATGGTCTATCGCGACGTGTCCGAGGCCTTCTGGAAGGCCGGCGACAAGCGGCGCGCCATCGCCGTCTTCCGCGAAGGCACGACCCGCGGCGCCGATGAGTGGCTCTACACCTCCTCCGCCGCCAAGGCCGTGGCCCAGCAGGAAGGCCGGCCGGCGCCAGCCGGTGCGTCCGCCGGCGGACCTGTGGCCCCCGGCGCTCCCGTGCCGCTGGGACCGGTCTCCACGACGCCTGCTTCCGCGACCGACGCCGACACCATGGTGAAGCCCAGCATGGTCAACGACCCGGCGTTGAACGACCCGATGCGCAGCCTGCCGCCGAGCTCGGCCGATCCGGCCGCCGCTCCGCCGCCTTCCTCGCAGCCGCTGACGCCCAGCCCGCTCGGCCCGACGCCGACACCGCTGCAGCGATCGCGCTACTAGGGCGTGGGTACGCCGCGCATGCTAGGGTAGCGCATGCCGGCATTTCAGCATCACGTGCGGTTCTGCCGGTCCCGGGACGGGGCGCGGATCGCGCTGGCGACGGCCGGCAAGGGACCCGCCGTCGTGCGGGCCGCGCACTGGCTCAGCCATGTCGAGCACGATGCCACGAGCCCGGTCTGGTCGCAGTGGATCCGGGAACTGGCCCGCGACCATACCTTCATCCGCTACGACCAGCGCGGCTGCGGCCTGTCCGACGCGGCACCGCCGTCGATGTCGTTCGAGGCCTGGGTCGACGATCTCGAAGCCGTCGTCGAGGCGTCGGGCCTCAAGCGTTTCTCGCTCTTTGGCATGTCCCAGGGCGCCGCCATCGCGATCGCGTATGCGGCGCGGCATCCGGAACGTGTGTCCCGCCTCGTGCTCCTGGGTGGCTATGCGAGGGGCGGGCTTCGCCGCCCCATCACGGCGCAGCAGCGGGAGGAGGCGCTCATCCTGGTCAAGCTCATCCGGATGGGCTGGGGCCGGGACAATCCCGCCTTCCGCCAGGTCTTCACCTCGCAGTTCATCCCCGACGGGACGCGCGAGCAGCATCAATGGTTCAACGACCTGGAGCGCAGCACGACCTCGGCGGACAATGCCGCGAGCATCGTGGAGACAATGTACGGCATCGACGTCACGAAGGAGGCAAGGCGCCTGCGCGCACCGACGCTGGTGATGCATTGCCGCGGTGACGCGCGCGTGCCGCCGGAGGAGGGGCAGCTCCTCGCGGAGTTGATTCCCGGCGCGCGGTTCGTCGGCTTGGAAAGCCGCAATCACGTGCTGCTCGAGAGCGAGCCGGCCTGGGCGCGCTTCCTCTCCGAGTACCGCGCCTTCCTGAATGAAGGGGCGGAGAGGCCGAGTATCCTCGTCGACGCCGGCCTGACGGCCAGCGAACGCGAGGTCCTCGGGCTGCTGGCCAGGGGCCTGGATAATGGCGAGATCGCCCGCGCGCTCGACAAGAGCGAGAAGACGGTGCGCAACCAGGTGTCGAGCATCTTCAGCAAGCTCGGCACTGCCACGCGCGCGCAGACGGTGGCCCTCGCCCGCGATGCGGGGTTGGGCGAGTCTTAGTCAACGGAGCGCGCAACTCCAGTTGCGCTCAGACTTGATCGATCGGCAAGACATGAGCGCCACTGGAGTGGCGCGCTCCCTTGAGAATTTCGTTGCCTTCGTCTTAAAAAGTTAGCCGTTTGTGAAAGTATTCCTTGATCGACGCCGCGTCGGTCGATACTTTCAGATATGGCTAAGTATTCAACCGATCTCGACAGCACCTTCGCCGCTCTCGCGGATCCGACCCGGCGGGCGATCGTCAGTCGTCTGTGCGAGGGACCGAAAACCGTCAGCGAGCTTTCCGAGCCGTTCACGATCGCCCTGCCGTCGCTGCTGAAGCATGTGCAAGTCCTCGAGCAGAGCGGGCTCATCAGCTCGGAGAAAGTCGGGAGGGTTCGGACCTGCCGGATCGAGCCGAACGCCCTTCAGGCGACCGAAGCGTGGATCCACCAGCACATTGCCGCCTGGGAGAGCCGCCTCGATCGCATGGAAGCCCACATTCAACGCATGAAGAGGAAGCATTGAGCATGAGCGATTCCATCAAGACGGGCGGATCTCCCTGGCGGGAATGGCCTCTCGATCGCGAGATCGTCATCAGCCGATTGATCGACGCGCCGCGCAGCCTCGTCTACGCCGCCTGGACGGACCCGGAGCAGATACAGGTGTGGTTCGGGCCTGAAGGCTTCGCGATCGAAACCCACGAGATCGACCTCAGGCCGGGCGGCGTCTGGCGCTTCGACATGGTCGCGCCCGACGGCACGCGCTACGGCAACCGCATGGTCTTCCTCCGCCTGGAAGCGCCTTCGCTTATGGAGGTCGAGCACGGGGCGGATCAGGACGACGATCCCGGAAAGTTCAGGATGCTCCTGACCTTCGACGAGCAGGGCAACGGCAAGACAGTCCTCACGCTCCGCCAGATGCATCCGTCGAAGGCGCAGCGGGAAGGCGCGATCGGCTTCGGCGCCGTCGAGTATGGCGGCCAGACGCTGGAGAAGCTCGCCCGCCACCTGGCGAAGGTCAGGGGCGTTTGAGCGGGGCGTAGGACAGAAGTCCCAAACCGGCGGGGCTTTGCATCCTTGAAGCCCCGGATGGACGGGACAGCCGGCTCATGACGCCCTTCGTGGCCTGCGCGAAACTCCCCGCAGTTCTGGTATCTGCGGGGAGTCGACATGGCCTGGTTTGCGGTCGGGACGGCGGCCACGATGCTCGCCGTCATCATGGGCATGCTGGTCAACGGCCTGACGGCGTTCTTCGTCCCCATGGAGCAGGCCGAGGGCTGGGCGCGAGCGGACGTGGCCGGCATCAACTCGCTCGGCCTGCTGGGCATCGCCATCGGCAGCGTCGCGATGGGTTTCGTCACCAGCCGATTGACCATGCGCACGATCTGCCTGATCGCGGCATCGGTGACGGGCCTTGGCCTAGTCGTCGCCTCGCAGGCGGGCTCGCTCTGGCTGATCTACGCTGTGTTCTTCGTCGCGGGCCTTTTGGGCGGTGGCACCCTGTTCGCGCCGATCTTCGTCTATGTCGGCAACTGGTTCCCCAAGGGTGCGGGCCTCGCCATCGGCATCGCGGCGGCGGGGCAGGCGGTGGGGCAGGGCGGCGTGCCGTTCCTCGCGGCCTGGATGATCGACGCGGCCGGCTGGCGCGCGGCCATGCTGGCGCTGGGCATCGGTACCCTGGTGCTGCTCGTGCCGCTGGCGCTCTTCATGCGACAGCCTTCTGCCGCGGGCGCCGCCGCACCGGCCGAGTCGCCGCTGAAGCCATCGGTATCCGTGCCGATCCTGTCGGCCGCGGTCTTCCTCTGCTGCACCTGCATGGCGGTGCCGCTGATGCACCTGATGCCGCTCATCCAGAGCTTCTGCATCCCCTCGACCGATGCCGGCAGCGTCATGTTCGTCATGCTGCTCGCCGCCATCGTGGGCCGGATCGCCTACGGCAAGCTCTGCGACCTGATCGGCTCGACGCCCTCGTGGCTGGTCGCCTCCGCATTGCAGACGGCCGGCGTGCTGGCCTTCTCTCTTTTCACGACCCTGCCGGAATTCGCTGTCTTCGCCGCCGTCTACGGCTTCGCCTATGCCGGCGTCATGACGTCGCTGCTGGTCACGACCCGCGCCTTGACGCCGGCCACCAACAAGGCGGCGTGGATGGGCATCGTCTTCTCCTTCGCCTGGCTCGGCCATGCGTTTGGCGGCTTCCAGGGCGCCTTCGCCTACGATCTGACGGCAGGCTACCGCGCCGGCTTCGCGGCCGGCGCCCTCGCCGGCGCAGGTAATCTCGTCCTGGTCGGGCTGCTTCTCTGGTTCACGCGGCCCAGGCTCCCTCGACCGTTGCTCGCCACCTGAAACAGGACCGCGGGCGATTGCTGATGTAGGTTCGGAACCCGCGAAAATGCCTGGGTAGAGGTCATGAAGAGTTGGTTATTGGCCGGTGCGATCAGTGTTGTGGCGGCGATCGTGGCCGCCCTTGCGTTCGGCGCGTGGAAGAACAGTGATTTCGTGGACGGCCAGAGCGACCGGCTGACGATGGAAGGGACGTTCACCAAGGGCTTCTACGACCAAGGCATGGACAAGGACGGCCAGAACAAGGGCATCAAAGACGTCGGCTTCATGGCGCAGCCCAACAAGCACGTCACGGCCGTGCGAAAGCTGGACCAGCGCGTGATCTTCGATGCGACCTACACCACGGGACCCGACGGTTTCCGGGTCGTTCCCAAGGCGGCCGAGAATGCCCAGCGCTGCGTTCTCCTGTTCGGCGATTCGTTCACCTTCGGCGAGGGCGTGAACGACGACGAGACCACGGCGGCCCAGGTCGTCACCCGCAGCAAGGGGCAGGTCGAGGCCAGGAGCCTGGGGATCGGCGGCTGGGGGCCGCACCAGTTCCTGTCCGGCCTGCAGTCCGGCCGCTTCCAGCGCGCCATCACCTGCAAGCCGACCGATGCCGTCTATCTGATGATCGCGGCCCATACCGCCCGCGCGGCAGGGCGCGGCAAGTGGGACCAGTTCGGTCCGATGTTCGTCGTTGACGACAAGGGAAGGGCGGTGCGGGCAGGGAACTTCAACACCGCCGGAAAAAGCTGGCGCCAGCTGGTCGGGTTCAATCGCCTGACCGAGGAAGAGGAAGAGGAGCTTTCGGCATCGATCCTCACCGAGGCCTCGCGTGAGCTGGCGCGCCTGTATCCCGGCATCCGCTTCCACGTCTTCCTATGGGACGGCGTCCCCGACGGCGTGGCCCGGCGCCTGAAGGAGAAGGGCGTGAGCGTGCATACGATCCGCCAGATCATTCCCGACTACAACGACGAGAAGTACCTGATCGCGCCGCCGTATGAATATCACCCCAAGCCGGTCGCCTACGAGAAGGTGGCGGACTATGTGTTGGGATTGTTGAAGTAGCGGTGCGCCGCCACGATCCCTCCCTCATCCCGAGGAGGCTGCCCCTCGAATACCTCGGGGTAAACTCCACAGCCGTCTCGAAGCCCTTGCTTCGAGACGCGCTCCGTTGGAGCGCTCCTCAGCATGAGGTTGTTGTTTATGGGAGCGCCATGAAGGCTTCGATTTGTCGGGCACCTCGTGGCGCTCCCGGACATTGCCGGAGGCAATGTCCTGACGCTTGAGGGACTGGCTCAAATCTGAGCCAGTCCTCCATCCACGAAGATCTCGCCGCCGGTCATGTAGCTCGAGTCGGCGGAGGCGAGGAACGCCGCGGCTGCGCCGGTTTCCGACGGATCGCCGATGCGGCCGAGCGGCGTCGTGGCGCCGAGCTCCCTGAACTCCTTCTCGCCCACGACCTCGAGCGCGAGCTCGGTCAGCGTCGGGCCGGGCGACAGTACGTTCACGCGGATGCCGGTGCCTTTCAGGTCGAGCGCCCAGCTGCGCGCCAGGTTGCGGACGGCGGCCTTGGTGGCGCTGTAGATGCTGAACTGCGGCGTGCCCATCACGCCGGTGCTCGAACCGGTCAGGATGATCGAGCCACCCGCCTTCATCAGCGGCAGCGCCTTCTGCACGGTGAAGACCAGTCCCTTCACGTTGACGTCGAAGATCGTGTCGTAGTGCTCCGGCGTGATCCCGCCGAGCGGAGCGAACAGGCCGGTGCCGGCATTGGCGAACACGATGTCGACCCCTCCGCGCTCCTTCTTAACCTGCTCATACAGCCGGTCGAGGTCGGCCGGATCGGTCACCGAGCCGCGTACAGCGCGCGCCGAATTGCCGAGCTTCGCCACGGCCGCGTCGAGCGGCTCCTGCCGCCGGCCGAAGAGATAGACGAACGCACCTTCGTCGATGAAGCGCTTGGCGGCGCCCAATCCGATGCCCGTGCCGCCGCCCGTGATGACCGCCGTTTTTCCGTTGAGTCTGCTCATGATGTGCTCCTGCATTTGAGGTTGCACAGAGCTGGAGGCGTACCCACCTAACAACAAGTATGCACCTTTTGGTAAGTGCCTGAAAATGTCCGAGACCTGTACCCCGACGCTCCCCGGCTTCACCTGCGGCCTCGACGCGACGCTCAGGGTCATCGCCGGCAAGTGGAAGCCGCTGATCCTCTACTTCCTCGCCCAGGGCGGCCCGACCCGCTACGGCGAGTTGCGCCGCGCCATGCGCGACGTCAGCGACAAGATGCTGATCCAGCAGCTCAAGGAGCTGACGGCCGACGGCCTCGTCCGGCGCACCGACTACAAGGAGGTCCCGCCGCGGGTGGACTATGCGCTGACGCCGCTCGGCGAGAGCCTTGCCCAGGCCCTCGTGCCGCTCTGCACCTGGGGCACCGAGAACCTCGCCGAGGTCACGCGCGTCTTCGCCCGGCGCGAAACGGCGATGCGCGCCGCATGACCCGGGGCGCGTCCGGCGGCCAGTCGCATTCGCTGGCAGGCGGATTGGCGCTCGCCGTCGCGACGGTTGTGCTCTGCCTCCTGGGCGGCGAGATCGCCGTGCACCTCTGGGACACGGGCGAATCCCTGTGGCACTGGCCCAACCATCTGGTCGAAGCGTCGGAGCCGGCGCCGGGGACGACGCAGTTCGCCTACGATCCGATGCTGGGATGGGTGCCGGTCGCCGGCTCAGCGGGCACGATGCTGGGCAAGCCCCTCACGTTCACGGCCGAGGGCACGCGCGCGCAGAACCTCGAGGCGCCGCCGGCGACCGGTCCGTTGATCGTGACGTTCGGCGATTCGATGACCGAGGGCTATGCCGTCGGCGACGACGAGACCTGGCCTGCCGAACTCGAGCGCCTCACCGGCCGCCGGGTGCTCAATGCCGCCGTGCGCGGTTATGGTCTCGACCAGATGGTGCTGCGGGCCGAGCGCCTGATCCCCGAACTCAGGCCGGCGACGGTCGTCCTGGCCTTCATTGCCGACGACATCTCGCGCACTCAGCTGTCGGTCCGCGATTCCAGGGCCAAGCCCTACTTCGTGCCGGACGGCGAGGGACTTGCGCTGCGCGGCGTGCCGGTGCCGGAAGCGGGCTTCCCATCCTCGATGACGACGGCGCGCGAGATCTTCGGCTATTCGCTGCTGTTCGACCGGATCGTGACGCGGCTCGGCCTGCGGCCGTTCTGGATGGGCCGGGAGAAGGGCACGGGCGTCGATCCCTTCGTCGTCTCCTGCCGACTGATGGATCGCTTCGCGGCCCTGGCGAAGCGCGAGGGCGCCGCCGCCCTGGTGGTGGCCTTGCCGGAGGAAGGCGTGTTCTTCGATGCCAGGGCGGCCGCCGGGCAGCACGAAGCGCTGACGCGGGTGCTGGGCTGCGCGGCGCGCGCCGGCCTCGCCACGCTCGACACGAGCCCGGCCTTCGCGAAGGAGGATGTCGGCCGCGACATCGATGCCTACTACACGATGATGCACTTCACCGGCCGCGGCGCCGCCCTCGCCGCCCGCGAGATCGCGGCGGCGCTCGGGGGCGGCACGCAGTGACCGCGGGCGGAGAGCCTACTGCACCTTGATAACCGACGGCGGCGTCCACGAGCCGTCGATGATCGAGGGAGCCGTCTGTCGCGGCCAGTACATGCGCAGCATCGGCAGGAACGGGCCCTTCGGGGCCGGCAGCCAGTTGGCCTCCTTGTCCTTGCCCGGCGATTCGGACTGGAAATGGAGCGTCAGCGATCCGTCGGCGTTGAAGGCCGGCTTGTCGCGCAGGCTCGACGTGAAGCGGTTGAGGACGTTCGGCACGAACCACCAGCCGTCCTTCTCGATCTCGTACATGGTGATCGACCAGAAGCCGTCGGCCGGCGGCAACTGCCCCTTGGGGAAGGTGATCGTGTACTTGTTGGCGCCGGTGAGCGCGTTCCCGTCGCTGTCGACGGTCGTGTAGGGATAGACCGCATCTTCCTGGCGATTCGCCGGCCAGCCGAAAGCCGCGACGACGGCCCGCTTCAGGTAGTTGGTGCCGTAGATGCCGAGTCCCTTGGTGACGACCCAGCGGTTCACGATGGCGCCGAGGTTCGCCTTGTTGGCCTCGATCTTCTTCAGCGCGATCTCCGGCAGGTCCTTCAGCGCCGCCTGCACCGCGGGATCGAGCTTCGCCATGTCGAACGGCTGGCCGGGCACGATGCCGAGGCGGGCCATGCTGGACACCATCGGACCGTCTTCCGCCGCCGCCGGTGCCGCGCCTCCCATCAGCTTCGCCATGAGGTCGAAGTATCCGGCGGTGCCCATGGCAAGAATGACCTTCTGCGGGCTGTCGGTCATGCTGAAGCCCGGGTTGGGATTCACCGGCGGCGCCGCATAGGTGAACGGCTTGCCCCAGCTCGACAGCGGCGTGATCCTGTACTGCGCCTGCAGGTCGTTGACCGCCTTGTAGTCCTGCTCGGTGCCGTCGGCGTAGGTGCGGCCGAGGATGACCATGTAGCGAGTCGGCATGGCGATGTGCTTCATGCCCGCCGGCACGGTGCCCTTCCAGCCCGGGCCGGTGACCAGGTAGTTCGCCGCGGCGCCGCCGGCGGTGCGGGTGCCCGGCGCGTCGTAGTCGATCATCCAGAGGTCGGTGATCTCGAAAAGGTAGAAGCGCTTGCCCATGTCGGGATGGCTGAACACCTGCGGCTCGGCGAGGTCGAGCCATGCCACCGAATAGAGCGTATCGGCGTTGGGCGCCGACACGCCGCGATAGTCGGCCGGCGGATAGCGCAGCACGTTGGTGAAGGAGTTCATCGGGCCGCGCAGGGCTTCCGTCTTCGCCACATTGCTCATCTGCACGCGCGTGATCTCGGTGGTGATCAGCGAGTAGCCGTAGATGTAGGCGTCGGTGGCGAGCGCGAGGGCCTCGGCCGGCCGTGTTTCGAGGCCTTGCGCCGAGGCGGCCCGGGAGCCGGCCCCGGCGAAGGTAGCGGCGAGACCGAGGCCGCCCAGGGCGGCGTTGCGACGGGTGATGGACATGGCTGATCCTCTCTCTTTCAGAACCGGAAACTCGCGCCCACGACGGGACCGTAGAAGACCTCGTTGAGGCCGAAGGCGGTGGCGCCGCTGCCGCTGTTGTAGTTGACGCCCAGCGCGCGGAAGCCCAGCAGGGCCGCGGTCTGGTAGCCGCTGAATTGCCAGTCGTAGGAGTAGACGGCGATCGCCTGCCAGCTCAGCGAGTTCTGCAGGTTGAAGCCGCCGATGTCGCCGCGCAGCATGATCATCTGGTTGGGCGCGAGCTGGTGGCGCAGGCGCAGGCCCACCAGCGGATCGACCCATGCCGTGGTGCCGCTGTCGGCGAGCGCGAAGCCGCCGCTGCGACTGAGATTGAAGCGGGTCGTGTCGGCCGTGATCAGCGCGTCGAAGGTGCCGGTGAGGTTGACGTTCCAGTAGCGGAAGCCGCCCACGGCTTCGAGCCTCGTCGAGCCGCTGCCGTCGCCGCCCCAGCGCGCGACCTCGTAGACGCCGCCCAGCTCCGCAATGAACATCTGCATCGTGAGCGCGGCATTGGCCGTCGCGCTGAGCTTCAGGCCGGCGACCGGATTGCGATAGGCGGCCTGGCTGGCGGTGAAGCCCATCTTCGTGAAGACGAGATCGGCATAGACGCCGACCGGTCCCTTGTCGGCCTCGAGATACCCCATGAAGCCGATCAGCGAATCGCTCTTCTGCAGCAGGTCGATGAAGCTCGCATTGGTGTCGATCGTCTGGCCGTGCGAGGTGGTGCTGCCGCTTACGCTCATCAGCCAGCCATAGGTCGCGGCCTGGAAGCGCCAGGCGTCGGGACCCGTCGGCGCGGTGTTGGCAGCCGCCGGCTCAGCCATCGCCGCGCCCGCAAGGGCGAGGACACCCCAAACGACAAGCGCGGCGGCCGCCAACTTCCGGTTCACAGGCTTCTCCGCCATGTCGAGGGGGCAAGATTCTTTTGCCGCGGTGTGCCAAACCGGTTTCGGACGCGCCATGACATTTTGCGCCAAAAGTGCAAGCATCCCCAAACGTGATCGAGACCGAGACAAAGACCACTTCCGGCCGGACGATGCGGGTCGCGCCGATGCTCGCGATCGAGCCGCTGCTCGGCCGCTTCGGCGTGGCGTTGGCGCCGCTTCTCGCCGAAGCGGGCCTGCCGGCGGACAGTTTTCGCGATCCCGAGAATCGCCTGCCGGTCGACAGCCTGTTGCACCTGGTGGCTCGCTGCGCCGAGCAGTCCGGCTGCCCCCATTTCGGACTGCTCCTCGCGGAGCCGATGCAGCCGCCAGCGCTGGGCGCGCCCATTGCCCGCCTGCTCACCGGCGCCCTGTCCGTCGAGCGCGCGCTGCGCGGGCTGGTGATGAACCTGCATCTCAACGGCGAGGCCATCGTACCGGCCCTGACGATCGGCGCCGGCAGCGCGCGTTTCAGCCTGACCCCCTATGCCTTGCACGCGCGCGGCACCGACCAGCTCGAGGACTTCGTGCTGGCCTTCGCGGCGAACCTGCTGCGCTTCCTGTGCGGGCCGCGATGGACGCCGACACTGGTGACCTTCGCGCATCGCGAGCCGGCGGACCGCCGGCCCTACGATGCCTTCTTCAAGGCGCCGCTGGGTTTCGGCGCGCCGGTGAGTGCGGTGGCTTTCGATGCGTCCTGGCTGCCGAGGCGGCCCGAGGCGGCGACGCTGCCGTTTCCCGACGCACCGTCATCCCCGGTGGATCTCGATATCGCGGTCCGGGCCCGCCGCGCCGTGATCGGCGGACTGGCCCAGGGCATCGTCGGTGTCGACGGCGTCGCCGCGTCGCTCGGCCTCAGCAAGCGCACCCTGAACCGGCGGCTGGCCGAGCGCGGCACCTCGACCAAGGACCTGATCGCCGAAGTCCGCATCCAGATCGCCCGGCAGCTGCTGCGCGACACCGACCTCACCATCGCCGACATCGCCGCCACCACCTGTTACTCCGACGTCGCTTCTTTCTCGCGGGCGTTCAGCGCCAGGGTCGGCCGGTCGCCGGCGGCGTGGCGCAACTCTGCAAGCGACGGCGCGTTGTTGAGGCCAAGGAATGGCAAAGCCCGCCTTCGTTTGGCCTGAACCGCTCCTGAAGATGTCTGCGCGCTCGCACTTTGAGCTGGAGGGGTAGAGATGCTGACGACCTTTGCGAGACTTACGCTTGTTGCCGGCATGGGCTTGGCCGCGGCCGCCTGCCAGGGCGATGGCTATGGCCAGCCGAGCGGCTATCAGCCCGCCTACAACAACGGCTATTACGCGCCGCCGCCGCCGCGCTATGCCTATTCGCAGCCGGCGCCGAACTACTACTACAATCAGAACCAGGCCTATTACGGCAATCCGTACCAGGGCCAGTACCAGAACCAGTATCAGTACCAGAACCAGGGCCAGTACAATCAGGCCGACGGCCGCCGCTACACGACCGTGGCGGTGACGAACCGCGGCCAGAACGGCTATCGCGACGATGTCGTCCAGCAGCAGGTCGTCTGCGGCAGCCAGTACTACGACGGCTACCGGACGCGTATCGCGCCGCGCTGCTGATCGCTCGCGGCCAGCCCGTGTTTGGAGTCGAACGCTCCAGATGATATCTCCTCATGCGGGCCGCCGGACGGGCGGCCGCCAGGGGGATGGAAAATGGGGCTGCTGAGGGCTTCCGCGAAACTCGCGCTCGTTGTGGGAATCGGCGTGGCCGGGGCAGGGTGCCAGGACGATGACAACATCGATGGCACGCTGGGCGGCTATCAGATCGCCCAAGGGAACTACAGCGGGAACTACAACAATCAGCAACGGAAAAACAATTCCTACTATCAGAACGGCCGGCGCTACAAGACCGTGACCGTGACGAACCGTGGCCAGAACGGGTATCCCGACCACGTCGTCCAGCAGAAGGTTCTCTGCGGCAGCCAGTATTACGACGGCTACCGCCAGCGCATCGCGCGCTGCTGATCCGAGCGGCGGAACGCGGCCGTACACGCCGCACCAACGGCATCGCATGTCCTGTTAAGAACCTCCGGGGAAATCTTCCGGAGGTGTGTTCATGCGTAGAAGGAATTTCGGCGCGCTCGGTCTTTCGTTGGCCGGCGCCGCGCTCGTCGGCACGGGCGCTCATGCCCAAGCCCAGGATTTCCCCAGCAAGCCGATCACCATCCTCGTGGGCTACGCCGCCGGCGGGAACATCGACGTGACGGCGCGCACCGTCGGCCAGGCGCTGTCGAAGCTGCTGGGCCAGCCGGTCGTCATCGAGAACCGCCCCGGCGCCGCCGGCCTGATCGCGCAGACCGCCGTCGCGAAGGCCAGGCCCGACGGCTACACCTTGGTGCTGGCCGGCACGACCGGCTTCGTGCTGGCGCCGCGCCTGGTGCCCACGCCGCCCTATACCGTCGACGATTTCGCGGGCATCGGCTCGACCTCCGAGACGCCGCTGGTGCTCGAGGTGCCGGCCAACAGCCGCTTCAAGACCTTCGCCGAGTTCGCGGCCTACGCCAAGGCGAACCCCGAGGCGATCCGCATCGGCCATACCGGCAACGGCACGACCAACCATGTCGCGATCCTGCGCCTGCAGCAGATGCTGGGCGCGAAGTTCACGCCCGTTCCCTACAAGGGCTCGGCGCCGGCCATCACCGACCTGCTGGGCAACAACATCGACGCCATCATCGACCAGATCCCGAGCTCGATCGGCCAGCTCCGCACCGGCGCCTTCAAGCCGCTGGCGGTGACCAGCCTGAAGCGCGCCACCGACCTGCCCGACACGCCGACCCTCGACGAGCTGGGCCTCAAGGGCTTCGAGGTCGTCACCGGCTCCGGCCTGATCGCCCCCGCCAAGACGCCGCCCGCGACGGTGAAGGTGCTGGGCGACGCGCTGCAGAAGGTGCTCGACGATCCCGAGGTCCAGGCCAAGCTGCGCGGCCTCGGTACCGAGGGCCGCAAGATGACCCCCGAGCAATACGACGCGCTCCTGAAGAAGGAAGACGCCGCGGCTGCGCAGATGATCAAGGACGGGCTGCTGAAGGCGGAGTAGTTTTCCTTCTTCCTCCTCTCCCCCGATAGGGGGAGAGGCTGGGTGAGGGGGCGACGCACGCTCGAGAAAGCGAACAGCCGACGGGAAGCTGAACCGTCAGCGCCTCCGTGCACAATCCCCGCCTATGCTACGCTCGGTCTCGCATCAAGACCGCATGCGAGGCGTGCCGTTGATCGAATCGTATCATCGCCTGATCGAATGGCTGGACCGCCCGGCCGTACTCATCCGACTGGCGATTGCCTTCCTTGCGGCGCTGGCGATTCTCTTCGCGCAAGTCTTGACACTCGACCAAATACCACCCGACTACACCGATAAGGGTGTCTATTGCCTGCAAGCCTTCGGCCACGCCCTGGGCATGGAAGTTTTCCGAAGCGTGTTCCCGTGGCTGGTGGCGGTGCAGGTGCTCGGCGTCGTGCTAATCGCGCTGCGGATCGTGCCGATAGCCTCGGTAGCGCTCGTGTTGGTCGCGCTCTTCTGGAGCCCCTTGGTCATCCGTTGCCCATGAGACATTAGTCCAACCTTCGAGACCCGAGCGGCTTCAAGGTCTTGCGTGCCCTCCGGGCTCTGCTAGCAACGCGACAAGGGCATCTACGTCCACTTCGCGCGACCTCACGGCCTACGGTGACACCCGCGTCTCGCTTGACACCCATAACCGGCTGCCTCGTCGTCGTAAAAGTTTCGACCGGTGACAATGCCGGCAACACTTTCGCGATACGTGAGTTGCTGATTAGGCACGCTCAAATTTCGCGCGCACTGCCTGGGAATTCTAACTCTGCGGGAAGCAGTTGGGTGAGGCAAACGTAGCGGTGAACACCTACGGGTTGTGTTAGAAGAACGCTAGAACAAGGGAAACGCATGGCATCACTTGAATTCGGCGGCGGAAAATATCCGAAGAGTAATCGTCCTGATTTTCCTAGCCGAGAACTTATTGCAAGAGTCACTAGAGTAGATGAGTTGAGCAAAAAGCCTCACAGGCGAATTTCAGTAGAATTTGATGCGATCGACAATGAGTGCATATCTGCCGGATCGGCGCAGCTGGCCCAAGCCTTTAAGGGGGCTGATTTTCACCATTTTGGTCTTCTCCGCATTGTGACCACAGAAGGTCGATTTAGAGAGCTTTATGTAGAGCCGCCTGTTCCGGGGCGTTGGTATCGCCTTGCAATAAGCTCAATTATTTCTTCTGGCTTACCAACGTGGTTCTCGCCTCTTTCCGAGCAAGGGTATGTTGCACACGCTCGCGGTTATACGAGTGATATTGAGAACCTAGAGGGGCCTGATGACGAACCTTCGCCATCTAGAAGTGTCGGCGCAGCAGCCGTATTACGGAGTAAGGTGCCGAAAAAACTCACGCGCTTCTGTGCGATACCGGCGCACGCGTTCAGATCTTGGCTCGACGTCAATAATCTATTGGAAAAAGTGCCAAAAGCAGAGACGTTACTGGTTCGTGATGTGGGACAAGGTAGCTTTGCTACATTGATGGGGGCCAATGACCTGCCCCTCGTCCATTTTGATGTTGGTGCACCCACCTCATTTAACGCACGCACGTTTCCGAGGCGGATGTCTGTTGTACGGGCAAGTCAGTCAGCTTTAGTGCTGCTTTCTCATTGGGATTGGGATCATCTTCATGCAGCGTACCTCTACCCCACGCTTCTTGATTGCAAATGGATTGTCCCCGAACAGATGCTGGGACCCGGTGCTGGCCGACTTGCGACCGAGTTGGCGGCCAGAGGAAATTTATATGTATGGCCCCAAGGGAAAAATCACCAGTATCGCTTTGGAGAGGTAGGAGGCAGCCTAGGTCCGGTAGGAGGCGCTGCAAATGACACTGGGTTGTCTTTGCGCGCAACACTTATGAGTGGCTCTACTGTTCTCTTAACCGGCGACGCAGAATACAATTTACTACCGAGTAACTTTACTAAGCCAGTTACTCATCTAGTTGGGACGCATCACGGCGCCAAATTCAGGCTTGGTCAGGAGCCACGACCACTAGGCGGGGTAGGATGCTTAGTCCTGTCGTATGGGAGGCGAAACGTTTATCGGCATCCTAATCAAGATGCGTTAAATGCTTACCTTGGAATTGGTTGGCCTCCCCATTTATCTACCGCCGCCCGACCGAAGGTGGCGCGTGGCGACAAGAAGTTTTCCTGAGTGGGCGAGTGCATTCTGCATATAGCAACTCATGTCTAATCGATGCATTTGCTAGGTATTTATGTTTGAGCAGAGCTGCCATTCGATCCTCTAAGTGATTGCAATGGCTATAAGGCACTTGATGATGCTCGCTCACCGAGCGAGCAGCGCTTGGAGTGGGGTGAGCGGCGACGCGGAGAGCTATCTTCCGCTTCGCGCTGACTCCCACAACCCACCCTCTCGCCCCACCGCCGCAATCCCGCTAAACACCTCTTCCTGTCTTTAGCATCGGGAGAGGGTGCCTCTATGAGGAACGGGCCGCGGATCATCATCAATTCTGACGTGCTGGCGCCGGCGGCGCTGGCGTTGCTCGAGGCTCGCGGGGCGCAGATCCGGACCTTGCCGACGCATGCGTCCGAGGCCGAGATGATCGCCGCGGTTTCCGAGGCGCCGACGCACGGCATCCTGGCGCGCTCCACCAAGATCACGCCGGCCGTGTACGACGCGGCGCCCGACCTGAAGGTCGTCTCCAAGCACGGCGTCGGCTACGACAATATCGACGTCGCGGCCGCCAAGGCGCGCGGCATCGCCGTTCTGCGTGCGCACGGCGCCAATGCCCGCTCGGTCGCCGAGCTGGCGCTCGCCATGATGATCTCGCTGCTGCGCTACGTCCGGCCGCTCGACGTCGCACTGCGCGAGGGTACCTGGGCGCAGTCCGCCTTCATGGGGCGCGAGCTGTCGGGCTCGAAGCTGGGCGTCATCGGCTGCGGCGCCGTCGGCTCCTCGCTGGTCGCGCTCTGCCGGCCCTTCGGTCTCGACATCAGGATCTATGATCCCTACCTCGCGGCCGAGGCGGTGCCCGAGGGCGTCGGCCGTTTCCATGACTTCAACGAACTGCTGGGCTGGGCCGAGATCGTCACCTTGCATTGCCCGCTGACGAAGGAGACCGACCGCATGATCGATGCGGCGGCGCTGGCCCGCATGCAAAAGGGCTCGTTCCTGGTGAATGCCGGCCGCGGGCCGCTGGTCGACGACGTGGCGCTGGTCGCCGCGCTCGAGAGCGGCCATCTCGCCGGCGCCGCGCTCGACACTTTCGTCGTCGAGCCGCCGGACGCGAACCATCCGCTGTGGAAGCAGCAGAACGTCCTCTTCACGCCGCATGTCGGCGGCTCGACGCGACAGTCGATGGAGCGGGTGGCGGTGCAGGCGGTCGAGAACATCTTCTACGTGCTCGACGGCAAGGCGCCGCCGGCGCGGTGTGTGGTGGGGTAGGACAAAATACTCCCGTCGCCCTGAGCGGAGCGCAGCGAAGTCGAAGGGCCTCTTTTCCGGCGCACGGTGTGTCGAGGCGAAAAGAGGTCCCTCGACTTCGCTGCGCTCCGCTCGGGACGACGGATACTTTTGGGCAGGGAGAGGGTACGCATGATCAACGTTGGCATCGTCGGGCTGGGCTGGTGGGGCGTCACGCTCATCAAGTCGGTGCACGGGATCAGCGACCGCATCCGCTTCGTCCATGCCGTCGCGCGCGATCCCGCCTCGAAGCAGGAGATCGCGGCGCGCTACGGGCTCGGCCTCTCGTCCTCGCTGGCCGAGATGCTGAAGAACCCGTCGGTCGAGGCGATCGTGCTGGCGACGCCGCATTCGCTGCACCGTGCCGAGATCGAGCAGGTGGCGGCGGCCGGCAAGCCGGTCTTCTGCGAGAAGCCGCTGACCCTCACGGCCGCGGATGCCGTGGCCGCCGTCGGGGCGGCGCGCAAGGCGGGGACGCTACTGGCGGTCGGCCATAACCGGCGCTTCCTGCCGGGGCTTTTAGAGATGCAGCGGATGGTGAAGGCGGGGGAACTGGGCGAGCTGCTGCATGTCGAAGGGCATTTCAGCAACCAGAACTCCTCCTCGGCTTTCGCGCCCTGGCGCTCCGACGCCGAGGAATCGCCTGCCGGCGGCATGACCGGCACCGGCATCCATGTGCTCGACGCCTTCGTGTCGCTGCTGGGGCCGCTGCGCTCGGCGACCGCGCAGTTCGTCTCGCGCAAGCCCGCGCCCGGGCCGCTGGATACGCTCTCCGTGCTGCTGCGCTTCGAGAACGACGTCACCGGCACGCTCTCCTGCGTGCGCGCCACGCCGCGCTACTGGCGCTCGCACCTGTTCGGCTCGACGCGCTCGGCCGAGCTGCTGCAGGAGGATACGCTGGTCGTCCATCATCCCGGCGGCGCTCCCGCGACGCGGCAGACGTTTCCCGACGTCGACACCTTGCGCCAGGAACTCGACGCCTTCGCCGACGCGGTCGCGGGCGTGCGGCCGTACCCGATCGGCGACGCCGACATGGTGGCGACGGTCGCGGCCTTCGACGCGATCTGCCGGTCGGTGAAGAGCGGGAAGACAGAGCAGGTTGTCGCCGCCTAGCAAGGATCCCTCGCTACGCTCGGGATGACACTTGGTGGTGTGATGCCTACCCCGTGTCATCCCGAGCGCAGCGAGGGATCCTTACTCGGTTTGCGAGGCAGCACCGTCTTGCGAAATCCCAATGATCAAAGGATTGACCTAGGCGCCTCCGTGCCCAATTCTCCCGCCAACGAATAAAGGACGGGAGGAAGAACGATGCGCCTTCGCTGGATCGCGGCCGCCGTGGCGGTCACGCTGCTCTCTGCCGGTAATGCGTTCGCGCAATTCCCCGACAAGCCCATCAACGTGATCGTGCCCTATCCGCCGGGCGGCGGCGCCGACATCTCGGCCCGCCTGCTGGCGCCGCTGATCGAGAAGCATCTCGGCGGCAACGCGCGGCTGGTCGTGTCCAACCGGCCGGGCGCGGCGGGCGAGGTCGGGTTCAACGTCATCGCCGAGGCGGCGCCCGACGGCTACACGATGGGCATCATCACCACGCCGAACATCGTGACCATCCCGCTGCAGCGCAAGGCGAAGGTCACCTGGCAGAGCTACGACCTTCTGGGCAACATCGTCGACGATCCCGGCACCTTCGTCGTGCCGGCCGACAGCCCGATCAAGGACTGGGCCGGGCTGGTCGCGGCGGCCAAGGCCAATCCCGGCGGCATCAGCATCGGCACCACCGGCATCGGCTCCTACAGCAACATCGCCATCCTCTCGCTGCAGAAGATCGGCGGGCTGAGCTTCAACCAGGTGCCGTTCCCCGGTACCGCCGGCATTCGCGGCGCGCTCTCGGGCGGGCACATCAACATGGGCGCGCTGGCGGCGGGCGAGGTGAAGGCCTTCATCGATTCCGGCTCGCCGCTGCGTGTGATCGCGCAGATGACCGCGACGCGCAATCCGCTGTTCCCCGACGTGCCGACGCTCAAGGAACTGGGCTTCGACGTCGAGGCCTCGTCGGCCCGTGCGCTGGCCGCGCCCAAGGGCCTGCCCGCCGACGTGCGCGCGAAGCTGGTTGCCGCCATCGGCAAGGCGGTCAACGATCCTGAGTTCCTGCAGAAGGCCGCTGCCGCCTATGCTCCGGTCCGCTACATGGATCCGGCCCAGTTCGGCGCGCTGCTGCAGAGCCTCGACACCTACTACCAGAAGGTCTGGAAAGAGACGCCCTGGAACGAGAACTGAGATTTTAACGAGGGGAGATAGACCATGGCCATCCGCCAGAACGTCATGAAGGCCGCGATGAAGAGCGGCCGGACCTGCGCCAGCTTCAACGTCAACCGCTGGCGCAGTGTCGATGCCGCCGAGATCGCGAAGTTCGCGGGCTTCGAATGGATGTTCCTCGACCTCGAGCACTCGACCTTGAGCGAGGATCTGGCGGGGCAGATGTCGGTGACGGCGCTGGCCACCGGCGTGACGCCGATCGCCCGCGTGGGGCAGGACCAGTTCTACCAGGCCGCGCGCCTGCTCGATGCCGGCGCCCAGGGCATCGTGTTCCCGCATGTCGACACGGCCGCGCAGGCCAAGGCCGCCGCATCGGCAACCAAGTATCCGCCGATGGGCGCGCGCTCGCTGACCAGCCCGCTGGCCCAGGCCGAGTTCAAGCGCGCCAACGATCCGGAGTCGCTGGCCGCGCTCAACGCCGAGACCCTGACCATCGTGATGATCGAGACGCGTACCGCGGTCGAGAACGCCGCCGCCATCGCCGCGGTCGAGGGCGTCGACGCGCTGATGATCGGCACGTCGGACCTCTCGGCCGACTTCGGCATCTCGGGCAATCCCGGCCATCCCGACATCCAGGCGGCCTACGAAAAGGTCGGCGCCGCGTGTCGCGCGAAGGGCAAGTTCTTCGGCATGGGCGGCGTCTATTCCAAGGAGCTGATCGAGAAGTTCCTGAAGCACGGCATCCAGTTCCTGCTGGGCGGCGCCGACGTGTCCTTCGTCATGGACGGCGCCAAGGCCCGCCGCGAGATGATCGAGGCGGCGGGGAAGTAGGCAAGAGAAAGGATCCCTCGCTGCGCTCGGGATGACACCGATTTTGTGGTCAGCGCACTGCGCCAATCACACCAACCGTGTCATCCCGAGCGCAGCGAGGGATCCTTATTCATCCCAAGGAGTAACAGCATGACCACCGCGACCCTGGCGACCATCTCTCCGGCCGAAGACATCGATTACGTCGAGCGCGCGAAGCGGCTGGGTCCGACGATCGAAGCCGGCGTCGCCGAGGCCGAGCGCAGCGGCCAGATCCCGGAGTCCGTCATGGAGGCCCTTCGCGAGGCGGGCCTGCTGCGGCTGCTGCTGCCGCGCGCGCTGGGCGGGCAGGCGCTCGACCCCGACCGGTTCGCTGCCGTCGTCGAGGCGATCGCCGCGGCCGATGCCAGCACCGCCTGGACCGTGAACCAGACCTCGGTCTGCTCGGCGGGGGCCGCCTTCATGACGCCGTTCGCCGCGAAGGAACTCTACGGCCCGGCCGAGGGCATGCTGGCCTGGGGCGCCGGCGCCAAGGCGCGGGCGCAGGAGTGTGCCAATGAATTAGGGGAGCGCGGCTACCGGGTCACCGGCACCTGGCAGTTCGCCAGCGGCTCGCGCCACGCGACGCATATCGGTGGCCATTGCGGCGTGTTCGATGCGGCGGGCAATCCGAAGCTCGGACCCAACGGCAAGCAGATCGAGCGCACGATGCTGTTTCCGCGCAAGGACGTGAAATTCGACGATGTCTGGCGCGTCATGGGCCTCAAGGGCACCGGCAGCGACACCTACACGGTCACCGACCTGTTCGTGGCCGAGCCGATGTCGTGCCCGACCATCACCGACTGGATCGTGTCGCAGCCCAGCGACCCGGCGCCGATCTACCGCTTCAGCGGCAGCGCGCTCTATGCCGCGGGCTTCGGCTCGATCGCGCTCGGCAATGCGCGCGGCATGCTCGACACCTTCATCCACATCGCGAGGGACAAGACCCCGCGCGGTGCGAAGAACGCCCTGCGCGACCAGCCGGTGGTGCAGATGCAGCTGGCGCTGGCCGACACGGCGCTCCGTGCCGCGCGCACCTTCCTGCTGCAGTCGCTGCGCGAGGTGCAGGACGGCATCCGCGAGACCGGCGCGATGACGACCGACCAGCGCATGACCATCCGCGCCGCCGGCACCAACGCCATCCATCGCGGCACCGAGGTGGTCGAGACGCTCTATCGCGCCGCCGGCGCCAACGCGATCTTCGAGAACGAGCCGTTCGAGCGCCGCTTCCGCGACGCCTATTCGGTGTCGCAGCACCTGCAAGGCCGGCTGGCGCATTTCGAGCAGATCGGAAAGCACCTGCTGGGCGAGCAGACGGACCTGATGTTCGTCTAGAGGGACCCGCACCCCCTCATCCTGAGGAGGCCGCCCCTCGAGTACCTCGGGGTAAACTCCGCGGCCGTCTCGAAGGATGGGCAACAGGCGCGGTGCTCGTGCCGACCCTTCGAGACGCGGCCTGCGGCCGCTCCTCAGGGTGAGGTTGTCTTTGGGAGAGGAGGACGAGATGGCGAAGTACGACCGGCAGCAGGAAGACGTCAGCAACATCGTCCATCTCGAGCATGTGAACGTGTGGGTGCCCGACCAGCGGCTGGCCACGCTCTTCTACGTGACCGGGCTCGGCCTGACGCGCGATCCTTTCCTGATGACCAGCACCGACAATATGTGGGTCAATGTCGGGCGCAGCCAGTTCCACCTGATGACAGGCCCTGCGCAGGTGCTGCGCGGCATCACCGGGTTGGTGATCCCGGATCGCGCCTTCCTGCTGAAGCGGCTGGCCTCGGTGAAGGGCGAGCTGGCCGGCACGAAATTCCGGGTCGAGGAGCACGAGCATTTCCTCGCCGTCACCTGTCCCTGGGGCAACCGGCTGCGCATCCACGAGCCCGCGCCCGAGTACGGCCGCAACAAGCTCGCCATGCCCTACGTCACCTTCGACGTGCCGGTCGGCACCGCGCGCGGCATCGCCGATTTCTATCGCGGGATCTTCGGCGTGAAGACGGGCGTCACGAGCCTGGAGGATGCGCCGGCCGCGGACGTGTCGATCGGCCGCGACCAGAAGCTGCGTTTCCGCGAGACCGATGCGCCGCCGCCGCCCTACGACAACCATCACATCCAGGTCTATCTCGCCGATTTCTCGGGCCCGCACGGCCGGCTCGACGCGCGCGGGCTCATCACCCAGGAAAGCAATCCCTGGCAGTACCGCTTCCAGGACATCGTCGATCCCGCTGATGGACGGGTGCTGTTCACCGTGGAGCACGAGGTGCGCAGCCTGACGCATCCGCTCTACGGCCGGCCGCTCGTCAACCGCAACCCGTACCAGACCAACCGCGAGTTTGTGAACGGCTACGAGACGCGCGCGCCCGACCTCTCCTGGGCCGAGAGCGCCGACTGGTGAGGCATCCCGACCGCTAGCGCGGCGGCGAACCGTGCCATACTGGTCACCGCGCATGACCGAGAAATCCAGAACCCGCCGGCGGACCGTGCTGCTGACCGGCGCCATTGCGGTGGGCGGCCTCGCCGCCGGCGTCGCCCTGTGGCGGGGCGCGGAAGCATCGGCGGGATGGTCGGCCGATCCGGCCGCGCGGGAAGCGGGACGGAAGCTCCGCCGCGCCATCGACGCCTTCTACGAGACGCTGCCGGTCGACAACAGGACCTGGGCGACGATCTTCTCGGTGCCCGATCAGCTCCCCTACACTGACATCTCGCCGATCTTCAGCCAGTACATCAGGGAAGGCTCCTCCTTCGACCAGGGCGAGGCCATCCTGCGGGCAGCGGGCCTGAAGGTCTCGCGGTTGCGCCAGAGGGTGGTCGAACCTCCCGCCGAGCTCTTTCCGGGCGAGCAGATGACCCAGGCCGACCTGCGGACGCTCACGCTATGGCCGCCGCAATACATGCTCGTCAGCGCGATGCTGACGCCCGCCCGGCCGGACGACTTCACCGAGATCGGCTCCGTGACGGGCTATATCCGCAAGACCGATTGGAAGCCCTTCGGGAGCCTTTGATGCAGGAAGGCGGTAACCCTTGGCCATAACCCTCGAGAAGATCGCGCGCGAGGTGGGCGTCGACGTCTCGCTGGTGTCGCGCGTGCTGAACGGCGATCCCGGCGCGCGTATCTCGGCCGAGAAGCGCGCGAAGATCGTGGCCATCGCGGCGGAGAACAATTACAGCCCCAACCGCATGGCGCGCTCGCTGCGGACGCGCCGCACGCGCATCCTGGCGATGCTCAATCCCGACATCATCAATCCCTTCTACGCGCATCTCTTCCGCTCGGTGGAGCGCACCGCGTCGGCGGCGGGCTACGACGTGATCCTGTGCAACACCGAGGAGAACAGCGCCCGGTTCCGCCATGTCGTCGAGACGCTGTGCGAGGGCCATGTCGACGGGCTGCTGATCGCCACGGCGCAGGAGACCGATCCCGCGATCGAATGGCTGCGCGACCGCAAGCTGCCCTACGTGCTGCTCAACCGCTCGCGCAAGGCGGAGAGCGATCCGTGGGTCGGCTCGAACGACATCCAGACCGGATGGCTGGGCGGCAACCATCTCGCCAGGCTCGGCCATCGCCGCATCGCGCTGCTCACCGGCCCACCCACGCACAACATGCTCGCGCGCGAGCAGGGGTTTCGTGCCGCACTCAAGGAGCACGGCATCAAGCCGGCGGATGAGCTGATGATCGGCGATCTTCCGAATCGCCAGAGCGCCAAGACCATCGTCGAGAGCCTGATGGCGCTGCCCAAGAGCCGGCGTCCCACGGCCTTCTTCGCCCCGCACACGCAATTGAGCGACGGCATGCTGGCGGGTCTGCACAAGGCCGGCCTGCGCATCCCCGGCGACATCTCCGTCGTCGGCTGCAGCGCCTCGGTGACGCCCGACATCACCAGCGTCTGGCTCCCCATCGAGGAGATCGGCCGGGTCGGGACGGAATACCTGCTGCAGAAACTGCGCACCGCTGAAGCGGCGCATGACGGCGCGGTGCCGCGGGTGGAATTGCCGGTGACCCTCGTCGACTGGGGCTCGACGCGCGCGATCGCCTGAGAAGACAAGGATCCCTCGCTACGCTCGGGATGACACGAAGCGAATCCGCAATCACGGTCTCATCCCGAACGCAGTGAGGGATCCTTCTTGCCACGTACAACGACGATCGCCTGTTCGGCTATCCGGCGATCGCGGTCGGGCAGCTCGGGGAGCATATCGAGGGGCCTTTCATCAGGTATCCAGCGCGTACTCCGCCACCTGGCGTCCGATGGCTTCCGGCTCGTTCTGCCAGCCGCGTTCGCCGTGACCGGGCATCGCGATGTTGTGGATCAGCGTGCCGAAGGGCGGGACGTAGAGGCCGCAATGGTTCAGGGGCATCGCGATGCTGGCGATGGCCTGGTTGGCGCCATCCTCGTTGCAGGTGGCGATGATGCCGAGCGGCACGCCCTCGAGTTCGTAGTCCTCGTTGTCGAAATCCCAGAAAACCTCGTCGATCAGCCGCTTCGCCAGGACCGACATGTTGAACCAGTGCACGGGCGTGGCGATGATGAGCCCGTCGGCGTCGAGCAGCTTCTTCTGGACGGCCTTGATCGAGAAATCCGGCCGCAGGATCTCCAGTTCGCTCGAGGTGCCCGCTTCTTCCGCGGCCCGCAGCGCTTTCCTGAGCAGCCCATAGGCGACACTCTTCTCGGCCGTCGGCGCGCACAGGATGCCGAGTATATGAGTCATGGATGCTCCCGGGGTTCGATCGGGCACACTCTAGCGTCCGATCGGTGACGGCGCCGTGTCGGACCGCGTGCTAGGGTCGCCGCCTGATGAAGGACCACGAGCCTGCGCTCCGGCGCTTCTTCGAGGCCTATGCGGCGCGCATGAATGCAGCGCTGGCGTCGCCGCCCAAGGTCGATGTCGCGGCCGCCGTGTCCGCTTTCGCGCCCTACTTCGTCGGCAGCAGTCCGGCAGGCCCGATGGGCGGCGCCAACGGCTGGTTCCTGCGCTTCACAATCCCGCACGGCTACGCCTTCTATCGCAGGATCGGCACGCAGCGCATGGAAGTGCGCGGCCTGCGCGTGACGCCGATCGACGATTTCCACGCCATGGCGCATACGCACTGGTGGTCGAGCTATCGCCGCACGTCGGACGGCGCGGCGGTCGAGATCGAGTTCGACAATGTCTACATCCTGCACATTCCCGAAGGCGGCGATCCGAAGATCTTCGCCTGGATCACCGGCGACGAGCAGCAGGTGCTGAAGGACCACGGCCTCGTCTGAGGCCATTTCGTCGTCATTGGAGCGCGCAACTCCAGTTGCGCTCAAGTTTGGTCGGTTGGGTCAGGCATGAGCGCAACTGGAGTTGCGCGCTCCTTTGCAGCCGTTCAGTCCATCACGTCGAGCAATGCCGGGCGGACGCCCAGCTGTTCGACCAACTGGTCGAGCTTGCGGCGGGCGAGCGGGTTGCTCTGCTGGTGGCGCGTCGCGAGGATCAGCTCGTTCTTCAGCGAATGTTCGAGGCCGGTGAACTCCGTCACCCGCACCTTGTAGCCCTGCGCCTCGAGCACCAGCGCGCGCAGCACGTTGGTGGCGTGCGCGCCGAACTCGCGACGGTGCATCGGATGGCGCCACAGCTGGTCGATCGGCGTGGGCTTCGCGCCCTCCAGCAGCGAGGCGACCTCGGCCTGGCAGCAGGGGATCAGCGCGACCACCTTCGCCTTGTGGCGCAGCGCGAAGCGGATCGCGTCGTCGGTGGCGGTGTCGCAGGCATGCAGCGCCGTCACCATGTCGGCGCGGGCTTCGGGCAAGACCGTGTCCGAGATGCCGCCGGCGACGAACGACATGCGGTCGAAGCCGCATTCCTTCGCAAGCTGCTGCGAGCGCTCGACCAGCTCAGCGCGCACGTCGACGCCGACGATCGAGCCGCGGCTGGCGGGCCCGACGACGAGGTCGTAGAGGATGAAGCCCAGGTAGGACTTGCCGGTGCCGAGATCGGCAATCACCGGGTCGCCACCCTCCGCCAGCAGCGCGTCGAGCGGCGGCCGCAGCAGCTGCACCAGGTGAAGCACCTGCTTCAGCTTGCGCCGCGTGTCGAGGTTCAGCCCGCCGTCGCGCGTCAGCACGTGCAGTGCCTTCAGCAAGGTCACCGAACTCGCCTGCGCCGTGCCCGGCCAGACCTCGGCCAGGACTTTCTGCGCCGCGATCACGTCCGGGCGCTCGCGGGATTGGGAAGAGTGCTTCGCCATGAGGGAGCTTGTGGCCAACCGACGGGCCGGGCGCAAGCGACTCCTATGAGGCGTGGTCGAACCTGAATTCAGGCAGCGTGCCGCATTCGCCCAGCGCCATGCGCGACAGCAGCTCGCCGATGGCGGCGGAGTGCTTGAAGCCGTGGCCTGAGCAGGGCGAGGCGACGATGATGCGGTCGTGGTCGGGATGCCGGTCGATGAGAAAGCGCGCGCCCTTCACTTCGGTGTAGAGGCAGACCTCGCTCCGGACGCACTCGTCCGACAGGCCGGGGAAAGCCGGCTTCACGAAATTCTCGACCATGTGCCGGATCTCTTGCTGAGAGACGGTGCGATCGGCGCCCTGCGCGGTGGTCGGCACATCGTACTCGGTCGCGATCTTCATCCCCTCGGACAGGCCGCCCAGGGCAGGGAAGCCGTAGAAGACCATCTGGCCCTGCAGCTGCCAGATGAAGACGGGGCACCGGTCCGGCGTGAGCTGGCGATGTGCCGCTTCGTCCTTGGCCCTGAACCAGAAGAGGATCTGCCGCGTCACCTTGAAGTGTGCGTTCAGGGCATGCGGGCCGAGTAGGGCCGGCAGGTAGGCGCCGGCCGCCACGATGAGCTGGCGCGCGCGATAGATGCCCTTGTCGGTGACGACGACGGCGTCCCGTCCGTCCTGGCCGATCTCGATGGCCTTCTCATCGAGATGCAGTTGCGCGCCGAGCGTGCGGGCCTGCGTGAGCTGGGCTGCGATGCAGGCCTCGGGGCGGACGAAGCCGCTCACCGCGTCGTGGTAGCCCTGGTCGCCGTCGCGGATGGCGAAGGCGGGGAAACGCTGCCGCAGTTGCGCCGCATCGAGCCTCTCATGCGGGACGTCCCATGCCTCCGCGGCCTTGATCGTCGCCGTCAGGAAATTCGTCGTGCCATGCGCCTCCCGATGCTCGCCCGGCGCGCCGATCATCACCATGCCGTTCTGCGTGAGCAGGGAAACACCGAGCTCGGCCTCGAGTTCGCGCCAGATCTCGTGCGAGCGCCGGGCGAAGGGCGCGTAGTGCACGCCCTCGGCACAGGCGATCCGCGTGATGCGGCTCTCGCCATGGCTCGACCCCAGCCGGTGCGGCGGCGCGTACTGGTCGATGCCCACGACGTCGACGCCGCGCTTCGCCAGTTGATAGGTCGCCGCAGCACCCATCGCGCCCAGCCCGAGGACGATGACGTCGTGTTTCGACATGATGACCCCGCTCACACCTGCACTACCTGTGCGGCAGGATAGAGCGTGCGGAGGCTAGTGTCGCGCCGGCAGCGGCAGGATCACGGGCGGGGGAGCGGCGGGGATGAGGGGCAGGCCGAGACAGTCGTTGAGCTCGGCCACGTCGACGATCCAGAAGGAGGCCCGGCCCGCGGGCAAGGGCTCCATCGTCATCATCTGCGTCACCGCCACCGATTCCGGCAGCACGTCCTCCTCGGGCTCCACGCTTCCGACATAGGCGAGATGGAAGCGGCGCCCGTCGGTGAGGCTCGCGACGCAGCCCAGCGACGAGAAGCCCGCCGCCCGGTGCACCCAGTAGGCCTCGACGCATTCGAGGTCTTCGCGGGTGAATCCATAGGGCTGGTCGGCGGCGAGGTCGAAGGCGCGCAGGATGAGGCCGGCATCCAGTTCGAGCGACGGACGGAGGCGGGGCAGGGAGCTGAGAACGACGGACATTTTCTCTTCCTGAATTCGACACGCAAAATCAAAGATGGTGCAGACCGCGGCAGCAACGCCAGAACCATGCCCGGTGTTCCCGCTCCGCCCATTCGATCATCACGCCGGCGTAGTGGACGGGATCGGCGATCGTCGGATGGGCCTTCTCGATCAGCCGCCCGGCGGCGTGATGCGCGGACAGGGTCCAGGCGCCGACATGCCGCTCGGCGCGATAATGCGCGACCACCTGGCGCGTCATGCCGGTCAGGCGACCCCAGGCCAGGATCTCCTCGCGCTCAGCCGCCCGGCGCTCCCATTCCAGAGCCACCTCCTCGCGCGTGGCGCCGTGGGTGCTCTTGGCCTTGAGGCGGTGCAGCTGCTTGTCGAAGGCATATTCGGCGAAGGCGGCGGCGGACTCGGCCTGCATGAAGCGGTAGGTGCCGATCCCGTTGAACGAGCCGCCGCGATACTCGCCCAGCCCGCTCAGCATCACGTTCATCTCGTTCTGCTCGTAGGTCATCCAGAGGCCGCGCCGGATAATCTGCGCGACATGGGGGAAGTCCCGCTCGATCTCGGCCGAACTGTCGTAGGTCGGCTGCCTGCGATAGGGGATGCGCGCGGGGCCGGGAGGGCGAGGAGGCTCGATCGCGGCGGCGGTAACGGTGATATCGGTCATGGCGTGCCTCACCGTGTCCGCACGAAGGTGCGCAGCTCGGCCTGCGACAGGAAACGCGTGACCTCAAAGGAACGCGAGCCGCACTTGCTGCAGACAAGTCCTGCTTCCTGAAGCGTGCGGCGGTCGCCCGGCGTGGCCTTCAACGCCGCGGCCGTGACGACGACGCGACGGATGCAATGCTCGCATTCGATGCCGATGGGATGCGTGCCCGTGGCGACGTCGTGAAGGGTGAGTCCGAACATCCAGCACCTCCTTTGCAGGCTGGACTCGTATCGGAACAAAACAGGAACAACAAGCCACGGAATGTGGGGCTTGGTGCCCGCCGGTGCCGCTAGATTTGGGCGAGAGCGCATGAACGTCGCCGATTGGACTTGGATCGGCCTTGATCGCATGCGCAGGATGCGCCGCCTGTGTCGCGCGTACCTTTCGTTGTAGCGGAGAACTCAAATGGCCTTCAGGTTCGTCGTCGCGTCGCTTGCTGTCATCGCTGTCGCGGGTCCGGCGCTCGCTGCGGATCCAGTCCGCACCGGGCCGGCGCCCGCAGGCCGCGCCGGCGTAAACGTCGAATCGAGCAATCGCGATCACATCGACCAGGACGCGCAATTCAAGACCAAGCAGGCTCCTGCCAGCGGTGGCACAGGTGCCGTCGGGGCCACCGGCGGCATCACGCTGAATACGTCCGGCGCCCTCAAACAGAATGGCGGCACTACCACCAACAACGCCGGCGGCACCATCACCAACAACGGCACGATCAACGACAGGCGCTGACCGAGCGGAATACGTCAGACGCGCTGCCATACTTCGGACTTGGATGGTTCCCAAATCCTGAAGCATGCTTCGTGGGCCTGTCCTGGTGACACCGCTTTCGCTTTTGAAGACCGTTGCCGGCGGCACGCTCGAGGGGCTGGCGGCTGCGTTCGATGCCTCGCCGCTGTCGCAGCGGCGGCATCGCATCGCCGTCACCGGCCTGCAAAGGTCGGGCAAGACCGTGTTCATCACCGCCTTCGCCCATGCGCTGCTCACGGCGGCGCGCGCGCCGATGGCGTCCTTCCCGTTCTTTCCCTGGCGCGAGCATGTGCGCGACGTGGAGCTGCTGGAGATCCCGGGCGTTCCGCGCTTTCCGTTCGAGGAACGCCTCGCCCGGCTGCTCGCCGAAAAACCCGAATGGCCCGCGCCGACGACCGGCCTCAGTGGGCTCAGGGTGCGCATCCGTCACGGCGATGTCGGCCTACTGCGGTCGGCGCTCTCGTCGACGGCCACGACCGACCTCGATCTCATCGACTATCCCGGCGAATGGCTGCTCGACCTGCCGATGCTGACCCAGTCGTTCCGCGACTGGTCGCTGCAGATGGAGGAGCTGGCCAACAGCGCGGGGCGTGCGGACCTGGCGAAGCCGTGGCTGGACGCCGTGTGCACGCTCGATCCGGCCGCGCCCGAGGATCCGGCGGAACTGGCGCGCATCGCCGGCCTCTACCGCGACTATCTCATGCGCTGCCGGCAGGAGCGTCACCTCTGCTTCGTCCAGCCGGGGCGCTATGCAATTGCCGATGATGCGACGGCGATGGATCCCGCCACGCTGTTCTTCCCACTATCGACCGTAAGATCGGCCCGGAGCGGCACGATGGGCGCCGCGCTGCTGCTGCGCCATGCCGCCTACCTGAAGCTGGTCCGGCAGTTCCATGGCGACGTCTTCGGCCGCATGGGCAAGCAGGTGCTGCTGGTCGATCTCCTGTCGGCGCTGCAGCAGGGCCACGAGGCCTTCGCCGATCTCGGCCTCGCGATCCGCAGCATCAGCGACGCCTTCGACGAGCTCAAGCATCCGCTGCTGAAGATGCTGCCGATCGCCCGGGTCGAGCGGCTCGCGCTGGTCGCGACCAAGGCCGACCATGTCACCGCCGACCAGCACGCGAACCTGGTCGGCCTGCTGCGCGACATCGTGGGCGAGCCGTTCCTGCGCGCGACCGCGCGTCAGTCCGGCCTCATGGCCGTGGCCTCGGTGAAGGCGACGATCGACCTCAAGCTCAAGGTGAACGACCTCGCGATGCCCTTTCTGCGCGGCATCCCGGCGGGCCGCGACGAGGTGCTCGACATCCAGCCCGGCGTGATCCCCGGCACCATCCCGGCCGCCGACCAGTGGGGCGAGGTCGCCTTCCACATCAGGCGCTTCGAGCCGCCGCGTCTCGGGCCGGGCTTCGGCGACAGGCCGCTGCCGCACATCAATCTCGACAAGGTCCTCCAGTTCCTTCTCGCGTGAGCATGCACATGAGCATCACAACGACCTCCACCGAAAAGCCCCCCAATGGACCTCGACGCCTCGTCGACATGGAGTTCCGGCCGGGCGACCTGCCGGCTGCGGACGCAGCCCCCACCGCCGAGCCGTTGCCCGACGTCGCGCCGCCCGCGCCGGCGATGCGCTGGCCGGCGAAGCTCGCGCTCGGCTCGGCCGCTCTCCTGCTGCTCCTGGTGATCGTCGACGGCGCCGTCTCGCTGCTCCGGAGCGCGATCGAGCAGGGCAGCGTGCTCGATCTCGCGCAGTTCGCCGTCCTCGCAGCACTCCTCGGTTCAACGCTCTGGCTGCTGGCCGGCCAGGCCCGCGCCTATGCGCGCCTGAAATCAGCGGAGAAGGCGCGGGCGCTCGCCGAACACCTGTCGAGACTGGGCGGCGTCGGCAGCGGCGGCCGCCTGGTCGGTGCGCTCAAGGGCCTGTACGCGGGCAATCCGGAGGTGCTGGGCAAGCTCAACGCCGTCTCCGCCGCACTGCAGCCGCAGCACACCGACGCCGACGTGATCGATCTCCTGAACCGCGAGATCTTCGTGCCCATGGATCGTTTGGCCGACGAACGCATCCAACGCGCTGCCCTGCGCGCCAGCCTGGGCGTCGCCGCGTGCCCGCACCCCGCACTCGACGCGCTGGTCGTGCTGGGTATCGGCGTCGCGCTGGTGAAGGACCTCATGCAGATCTACGGCCTGCGCCACAGCGCGCGCGCCGTCTGGCGCATCATCTCGCATGTTCTCTTCTCGGCCTCCTCGACCGCCGTCATGAGCAGTGTTGTGGAGTTCGCGATGAAGGCCACCCATGACCGAATCGCCGCCGCCGTCGTCGGCACCGCCGGCGAGGCGCTGGTCGTCGCCCGCCGCATCTTCGCGCTGGGGATGCTGGCCAAGGAGGAGATCAGGCCGCTGCCGGGGGTGAGGTGAGCCGCATGAAGAAGATCGCCGACGTGCTGAAGGTCGATCTCGACCACCTCGTGTGACTGCCCGGCGCTCAGGCGCCGCATCGCCTCCCGCTACGTCGGGCTCGCCAGAACTTCTCGGGATCTTATAAGTCTGGACCTTGGCACGCGGTGGGCTCGCCTACAGTCCGATCGCGTGGCCAGACGTGAGCGCCGCGAGGAGAACGACAGCAATGTGCACATCACTTGGGTACAGGGATTCGGCCGGGCGGGCATATTTCGGGCGTACTCTCGAGTTGACCGTCGATCTTCCCTATCAGCTGCTGCATCTGCCGGTCGGCTTCGTGACAGTGTCCGATGTGCCGGGCCATCCTCCGGTCTCATTCGCGGCGCGCCACGGCATCATTGCCGTGGCGATGCCCGTGCGGGTGCCGACGGCCGAAGCGCCGATCACGGTCTCGGACCTCAAGGTGCTCGAAGGCCTCAACGATCAGGGAATGACCTTCAGTCTGCTGTCCTATCCTGCCGCTGCGGGCAAGCAGGCGTCCGTCAACGTCACCCAGGCCGTGCTGGCGGCCTCGGATCTTGGCGTCTGGGCGTTGGGGCAATTCGCGACGGTTGACGAGGTGAAGGCGGCGCTCTCCGTGCAGCCGGTCATGCTGCAGCCGTTGCAGTTGCTCGGGGGTGTCGAATCACCGTTTCACTACGTGGTGCATGACGCGACCGGTTCCTGCCTGGTCATCGAATTCGATCACGGCGTGATGACGCTCCATGACAACCCGGTCGGTGTCATGACCAATGGGCCGCGGTTCGACTGGCACCTCACCAACCTCGACAACTACACCTTCCTCTCGAACGTCGATAAGCAGAGCGCGACCTTCGGCAGCTATCGGGCAATCCAACCGGATTCCGGCATCGCCACGGTGGGGCTGCCGGCCTCCAACACCTCCGTCGGGCGCTTCGTGCGTGCCGTGTTCTACGCGCACTTCGCCGAGAAGGCGGCGACGCCGGACCTGGCGGTGCAGACCCTGGCGCACGTCATGAACAATTTCGACCGGCCGCGCGGCGTGACGATCGACTATCCGGAGAAAGAGGGGGGCCACCTGGAAGTGAAGGGTTTGGCGGAAGGCGGTGCCGCGCCCTACGCAACGGAGTTCACCTGCTGGACCAGCCTGTCGGATCTCGACCGCAGGCTGTTCTTCGTGCGGGACTACCGCAGCCTCAACTACACCTGCTTCGATCTCGTCGCACTGGCGAACAGCAGGAGTCCCGTCGCGATCCCAATGCACATGCTGTCTGGCGCTGCAGTCGATGCAACAGAGGCGCTGAAGGTGAATCCAGCTGGGGGCGCGGGATAGCCCGATCGGCTAAGCCTGGATCAGGTTAGCTCACATGAGCCCCTCGTCGCCCGATAGCGGTCGATCTGGCGGAGAAAGCCGCTCCACAACTCACTTCGCTTGCTGAGCCAGCCCGTGCGCTCATCCGCAAGCCAGTATCTGAAGGGGACACCGCTCCAAGGCGCGCGCTTCTGACTTTCGTGGGCCTGGAGGTGGGAGAGCCAGACGAGGGCGGCGGCGGCGTGGGCTTCGTGGCTGAACTGGCCGAGCTGTTCGCAGTCAGGCTCGAGCCAGCGATCGAAGGTGAGGCCCAGCGCGCGTTCGACGCGCTGGAAGTCGCGGCTGCGGTGGGCGACCTCGGCGCTGCAGAGCGCGACGGCCGAGGCGCGGAAGTTCTCGGCGTCGATCGCGGGCGAGGGCAGGAGAGGGCGGCGGTGGCGGCGGATCAGGTCGGCGACGGTCTCTTTCGGGCGAAGGGAGAGACTGTCGGGCATGCTCCGAGTATCGGATCAGGGGCCGGATTTTTCAAGCAATATCCGGATATAAATCCGGATCGATATTCGAGGGTGCCTAGACCGGCGGCAGGCGCCCGATCTTCTGTCGCATCTTCTGGCGCGTTTCGGCGACCTTGCGGTGGATATGCTCTGCGCCCGGCTTCGGCGGCCGGATCAATTTCGTCAGCCACATCACGGCGGGCAGGCCGAGCACCAGGATCAGGATCATGCCGATGAACAGGAAGGTGCCTGTGCTCATCGTGGGCTCCCTATCTTCCGCCCTTCATCAACTCGTCCCACTCCAGCACGCGGTACACACGAAACACCGTCTTGCGGTCGACGTCGAACTCCTTGGCCGGGCGGTACTGCGCGAGCTTCAGGGTCTTCACCGAGATGCCGACCAGCAGTTTCACCACGGTCTGGCGCACGCTCGAGCCTACGATCGGCCTGAACTCGACTACGACATGGTCGTTGACGCTGGGCGCGCGGTCGCGCTCGACGTAGATCAGGCTATTGGGCTTGCGCCACGGCCACATCGAATCGCCCACCACGTTCAGCGCGAACACGTCGCCGCGGCCGTAGATGCCCGGCGGGCGCGCGACATGGTCGATCACCGTGCCGTTCATCTCGAACTCACCGTTGCCGTCGCCGCCCATCGCCGTGCCATAGAGCGGCACGTCGTTGGCCATGTGGCCGAGCATCGGCCGGCCGGGCGCGTCGAAGGCGGGCGCGACGTTGCCCGCGATGTCGCCGATCGACAGCGCCTGGGCGGCGTCCAGGGGGAGTGCGCCCTGCAGCTCGGCGACGCTCACCGGGCGGCCGGTTTTCTGCGCCGCGCCGCCGGCCAGCCTCGCATAGGTCTTGTCGGTCAGCGTCTTGGCGCCGGTCGGGTCGTCGAGGAACTTGCGCAGGGTGCCGTCGCCCAGCCCGGAGAGGGATTCCCACTGGGCGACGTTGAGGCCGGCCCCGGCCATGAAGGCGCGCAGGGCCTGGCGGCGCTGGTTGGCGTCGAAAGCCATGCCGACACTCTGGCATTTTCCGGAATGGATTCCGAGAGGGGAATTTTCCGGAATCCGTCTTGAAGTCGGATTATTATCCGGATACTCTTCCGGTCATGACCTCTCCCAAGCTCTCCGCTTCCGCCCTTCATCCATGGCTCGTCGAGGACGCGGCCGACTGCCTGGGTTTTGAGCGTGAGGGCGGCTACTCAGCCTCCGCCGCGCGGATGGCGACCCGCGACATGCTGGCCGACCGCGCCCGTGAACTGGGCTACCCCGAACGTGAGATCGACTCGGTCGTCGATGCGGCGCTAAGCGCGGCGTCGGAAGAATGAGCACAATCCGTCGTCTCGACCGGAGCCTCGCGCAGCGAGGCGGAGTGGAGAGACCTTCCCTCGACACATTGACGGCTTTTGGTGGAGAGAAGGTCTCTCCACTCCGCAGCGGAGCCTGCCCCGAGGCTTCCGAGGGGCGCTCCGGTCGAGACGACGGGGGCTTTGTGAAGGGCCTACTTCTCGCCGAGCCAGTGGGGCCAGCTGCCCTTGCGCGCCTTGCGCGCCTCGAACTCGGCGTCGGCATAGCGCTGGGCGGCGCGCGGCTCCCACGACAGCGGCTCGTCGAGTTCGTGGCCGTAGACGACGCCCGAGGCCATCAGCGCGCCGCCGAGATCGATCGGCTGCGCCTCGTCGAGCGCGCACTGCGCCACGAGGCGGCACTCCGAATCGTAACGTGCGATCCGGCACTTCACCTTGTGATCGGCACGCGCCAGCAGATCCTCGAGGGTCGCGCGGGCGCGCATGCCGGGCACGGTCTCTCCGCGCGAAGCATCGCGCAGGGCGGGCGCCTGCACGCCCCAGATGCGGATCGGCGCCTTGAGCCCGCTGCCGCCCAGGGTCTCGCCGTCGATCGCAAAGGCCTGGCCGGACCAGTTCTGTGGCAGCGCGCCCTGGGTGGCGACGCAGCCCTGCGGCTTGGACGGCGCCGCGGCCGGAGCCGCAGGAGGAGTTGCGGGAGCCGCAGGAGGAGTTGCGGGAGCCGCCGGAGCGGCGGGTGGCCTGGTCTGCGCCTGGGCGGCAACGGCGAACAACCCAAGCGAAGCGGCGGCGGCAACGAGGGCGATCTTTTTCATGCGCCGAGCGTGGCGCTCGTTTGAGGCGAGGTAAAGGCCGATGGCAAGCATCCGAACGATCGCGCAAGGAGTCACACGATGAGCCGTGGCCGTCCCTGGACCGCTGACGATGCGGCGCAACTGCGCCGGCTGGTCGCCGCCGGCGAGACCGATGCGCGCATCGCCGAGACGATGGACCGTCATCCCGACCTGATCCGCAAGCGCCGCGGTGCCGCCAACCTGGCGCCCGGCCAGTCGCGCGCAGCAACGATCATGCTGATGCGCGTGAACCGGCGGCGGCTCGGGAAGAAGGTCGCCGGCAAGTACGAGAAGGAGATCCCATGATGGCCGAACGACCCACCCTCTTCAGCGAAGCCCTGGCGGCCGAGATCTGCCGCCGCCTGGCCGACGGCGAGCTGCTGTGCGACATCTGCCGCCCGACCTGCATGCCCAGCCGCGACACCGTGCGCCGCTGGCAGAGCGAGAACGGCCCGTTCCGCAGCCAGTACGCCACCGCCCGCGACCAGCAGGCCGACGCGCTCGCCGAAGAGGCGGTTCACATCGCCCGCAACGCCGAAGCCGGCACCGTGACCGTAAGCAGACTCCAGATCGACACGATCAAATGGCTCACCGCCAAGATCGCGCCCAAGCGCTACGCCGAGAAGGCCGTGCCCGACGCGGCGTCCGCGACAGCCTCGATCGGCGATGCGATCGAAGAGGGGCGGGAGCGGGTGCGGCGGTTGCGGCCGGGGTGAGGTCGTCAGCGCAGCCTCACTCAGCCATCGATCTCCTTCCCCAGCCGGGCGAGCCGAGTCAGGGCGGCGTTGCGCGTCTTGTCGCGACGATGCTTGTACGCCAACACGTCTTCCGCCCGGAGGCGCCGGTGGGTGCCGACCTTGTGGTGCGGGATCTCCTTGCTGTCGATCAGGTTCACAAGAAAAGGCCGGGAGACGTTGAGCAGGTCGGCCGCCTGCTGGGTGGAAATCTCCCCGCCGAACGGCACGAGCTTGACCCCATCGCCCTTGCCGACGACCTGCAGGGCATCGAGCACCAGGCGAGTGATCGCCGGGGGAACCTCCACGACGGCGTTCTTGGCACCCTTCTTGACGTGAAGCGACAGGCCGCCCCGCCTGTCCATGTATTGCGCCAGGAGGGTGCCCGCCTTGCCGGCCTTCTCGGCCTCCTCGGACGTCGGGAGGCGCTCGGAAAGTGTTCTTTCGGTGGGCATGGCCGTCTCCATACGCTTGCCGGTTATCGGAATGGATGCCCGATTATAAACGAAATATTCGAAATTATCGAATCAAAAGATTCAGGCGAATCAAACGAAAGGGAATCCCGACACTTCCGCGCGCATCGTCATCCGTTCCGCAGGTCGAATATGATCCGCATGCCATCGCGCACGGGCCGCCGCAGATCGGCTCCCGCCGGCACCGTCCGGATCTTCGCCGTCCTTGCCATCCGCTGAACGGCATTCCGCGAGAGCCGCAGCTCGTTCGCCAGGAGGCGGTCGGCGCGGAGCGCGATGGGGTGAGGCACGCGGCATTCGATCTCGAGTCGCTCGAGGGGAAGCATCCGGTTGGGTTCGAGCACGCGCTTGACGATCTGGACCTCGTCGCATTCCTGCACCCGGTCGGTCCAGCGCCTCAGCGCCGATGTATCGAGGGCGAGGGCGCGCGCGAGGATGGCGTCGTTCGACTGGAGCGACTGCAGGAACGGGCGATCGAGCGAAGCGACCTCGCGGCGCTCCACGATCGGGCGGTTCCAGGTGGCGTCGCAGCCGGTGCATCGATAGATCAGCCAGGCATCGATGCGCCGTCCGTTGGCATTGACCCGGATGCGGCCACTGCTGCGGAAAGGGCGCGGATCGCGGCACCGGCTGCAATGGAGCCAGGGAAGCGGTTCGGTTCGAGGAGTCATCGTCCATTGCACGCGTAGGGTATGGGTATCGATATCGGTATGGGGCACGCCGGCCTGCTCTTCCCGTTGGGAAGCCCGGCAGGGCGGCGGAACAAGGGGGGCTCGCCAGATCTACTGGGAGAGCACTCGCGGGACGCGGCGTGGCAGCGACGTTTGGAAGGCGGACGGAGAACAGCTCAGGCGGCGGGCGGTCCGGGAGACGCGCACGGTCAAACGATGCCAACCGGTCTCGAACCGCCGCCCCGACGAGCTCATGCAAAAGAAACACGGCGTCGCATTGCGTCGCCGCACGATCGGGGAACTGCTGAGACCGGCTTTACTTAGGCAAGGTTGCTCGACCGTCCTGTGCTGAAGGCGCGTTGCGTAGCCGAGGCAGCGGGCTCTGGCAAGACGGCCTATGAAAGCTCGCCCGGATCGTTGCCGTCCTTCGCCAGCATCGTTTCGATCTTCATCGCGAGCGTGTTGCCCTGGTAGGGCTTCACCAGAAGGTCGGCGTTCCGGGAGATTGTACCCTTCTTGATCAGGGCATGCTCGAAGTAGCCCGACGTGAAAAGGATCTTCAGCTCGGGCCGCATCAATCGCGCCCGCTCGGCGAGCTCGCCTCCGTCCATGCCGGGCATGACGACGTCGGTGAAGAGCAGGTCGATGCTCTTGTCGCGGGCCAGAATGTCGAGGGCTTCCGCGCCGCTCGACGCCGCGAGCACCTCGTAGCCGAGGTCCTGCAGCATGTGCTCCGCAATCGTGCGGATCGTGTCGTCGTCGTCGACCACCAGCAGCTTCGTCACCTTCCGCGTCAACAAGGACAGCGGCCGCGCTGCAGCGCTGCTCCCGGCGTCGACAGCGGGCTTCTCGCCGGCGTCGCGCGGAGGCCCGGAGGATTGCATCATGACGCCGAAGGCCAGCAGGTCCTGCTCCGGATCGCGCAGCGGGATGACGACTTCCCGCACCTCGATCGCGGCGCCGTTGCGGTGCGTCCGCCGGCAGATCTCTTCATGCCGGCCGTTCGCGTGCGCGATGGCAAGCGAGGGCAGGGGGCCGGCCGGGTCCGGAGCCTTGGGCAGAACGATCGAGGAGAAGGGTTGCCCGACCATGTCGGCCTCGTCATGGCCCAGCAGGTCTTTCGCGCCGGCATTCCAGCTCATGACCTTGCCGTCGATTCCGACGACGATCAGCGCACAATCGCGCAGGCCGTCGACCATGAGCTGCTTCAGGTGACGATGAATCGAGCTACGCATTTGAACGCTCCGCGGAGATAGGTCGTACGCCGAACGGAACATGGCTCCAGTCGCCGGGCCATCGGAGCACTGTTTTGTATCAATGGTAAGCCGTTGGAGGCGGGCGGGTCCGCGGGGGCGCCGCCCGTGATATCCTTGCGTCAACTGTTACGAGGGTACCGGTGCGCAGGGACGACAGGAAACTTGCCGAGCTCGAGACGAACCTCAATCGGCTGCGCGACGATCTCAACGATCTGTCGAAGGCGCTGAACGTCGATCCGCGCAACACCAGCCTCGTGATCCGCAGGGTCAACCTGATGGGCCGGATCGTGTCGGCACAGTCCACCGTCGAGCAATTGCGCGGCAGCTTGCGCCACGCCTGATCCCGAAGGCGCGGGGATCAGCCCCGCGTGCCGCGGCTGGAATCAGATGACGAAGAAATCCTGGTTGGTCAAAGCGAGACCCGCGGAAAGCTGGGCGAACTCGATCCTGCCGCCGGCGGCGCTGCCGTTGCTGTCGTAGAACAGCCGGCCCGTGTCGGTCTCGTAGAGGATGCGGTCGGAGGCGTCGACCGCGGTGCCGGTCGCATTGGCGACGAACTGGTCGGCGGTGAGGATGCCGGTCCCGGCGAGCGCGGTGAAGATCGCGTCGTCGAGCTGGATCGTGTCGTTCGCGACATTGAAGTCGGTGATGCTGTCGATGTTGGATGCCGCGAGCGCCGTGCTGAACGCGAAGGTGTCGTTGCCCAGGCCACCGGTCATCTGATCGTCTCCCGTGCCGCCGTCGAGCAGGTTGTTGCCGGCATTGCCGATCAGCACGTTGGCCCGTTCGTTGCCGGCGCCACCGATGTTGCCGCCCCCTGTCAGAATGAGATTCTCGATGGCCTGACCGACCAGACTGAAGCTCACGGAGCTTTGCACCAGGTCGGTGCCCTGACCGTTCAGCTCGGTCACCGTGTCGCCGGCATTGTCGACGATGTAGGTGTCGTTGCCCTGCCGGCCGCGCATATCGTCGGCGCCGGTGCCGCCGTCGATCAGGTTGTTGCCGGCATTGCCGATCAGCAGGTTTGCGAGAGCATTGCCGGTGCCGTTGATGTTGCCGCTCCCCGTCAGCGTCAGGTTCTCGATGGCTTCGCCGGCCAGATTGAAGGTCACGGAACTCAGCACGAGATCGGTGCCTCGACCGCTCGCTTCGTCGACCGTGTCGCCGGCATCGTCGACGACATAGGTGTCGTCGCCCAGGCCACCTGCCATCTGGTCGGCACCGGCCCCGCCATTGAGCGTGTTGTTGCCAGAACTGCCGGTCAGCACGTTGGCCAGCGCATTGCCCGTGCCGTTGATATTGCCGCTCCCCGTCAGCGTCAGGTTCTCGATGTTTCCGCTGCCGGCCAGGCTGAAGGTCAGGGCACTCCGCACCAGGTCGGTGCCCTGGCCCGCCAGCTCGTTCACCGTGTCACCGGCGTTGTCGACGATGTAGATGTCGTCGCCCAGGCCGCCCGTCATCTGGTCGGCGCCGGTGCCGCCGTTCAGCGTGTTGTTGCCGGCGTTTCCGGTCAGCACGTTGGCCAACGCGTTGCCCGTGCCGTTGATGTTGCCGCTCCCCGTCAGGGTCAGGTTTTCGACGTCGTTGCCCAGGACGAAGGTTACGGAACTCAGCACGAGATCGGTGCCTTGGCCCGCCAGCTCGATCGCCCGGTCGCCGGCATTGTCGACGACATAGATGTCATCGCCCAGGCCGCCCGCCATCCGGTCGGCGCCGGCCGCGCCGTCGATCGAGTCGTTGCCGGCGCCGGTGTCGATCCTGTTCGCGCCGGCGGTGCCGGTGATGGTGTCGTCGCCGGCACCGGTGACGAGGTTCTCGAAATTGGTGAAGGATTCACCGCTATAGTTCGTGGCGCCGGTCACGAGGTCGATCGTGTAGAGGCCGCTCCAGCTCGTCGTGTCGAGCGTGTCGATACCGGCGCCGCCGTCGATCGTCTCGAGCGAGCTGGTCAGCCCGGCAAAGACCGTGTCGTCGCCGTCGCCGGCGAGATAGACGCCGTCGCCGTTCGAGTGGATCGTGTCGTTGCCCGTGCCGGCATCGATCGTCAGCGTGGTGAGGTGCGGAGCGAATCCCGTGGCGGAAATGACATCGTTGCCGCCGAGTCCGAGAATGGTGAGCCGGTCCATCGTGCCGCCCGTCTCGAACTGGCTGATCGTCACGGTCGCCGGCAGGCCGGTCACCGTGAGCAGCGCTCCGGTCGTGCCGCTCAGGTTGATGGTGTTGGAGCCGCCGCTGGCATTGAGCGTCAGCGTGTCGGCCTGCAGGTCGCCCGCCGCGCCGCCGGCCGTCGAAGCGAGGTCGATCGCCAGCTGCGTCACGTGTGTCGCGGACAGATCGTTGACGGTGATGGTGTCGGTGCCGCCCAGCGCCGCGAACTGGATCGTCTCGACGCCGTTGAGGTCCATCGTGACGGCGGCGATGTCGCGGTTGAAAAGGACCCGCCCGCCGCTGGGCGAGATCGTGATGGTCTCGGCGATGTTGGCGCCGTTGAAGCGCAATGTGTCGATGCCGCCCTGGCCCTCGATGATGTCGTTGTCGTCGCCGGGATTCCAGAGGGCGATGTCGTTGCCGGAGCCGAGCAGGGCCGTGTCGTTGCCGTCGCCGCCGGCGAAGACATCGGCGCCGGCCGAACCGGTGAACGTGTCGTTGCCAAGCCCCCCGTTCACGAACAACGAGATGCGGCCGGCTGCCAGTGCGCCTGCATTGATCGTGTCGTCGCCGCCGGCCGCGTTCACGGTCAGCCGGTCGTTCGCACTTTCGGCGCCGGCGACCGATACGGTCCAGGGAAGCCCCGAGGTGGATACCATGCCCGCGGCGAACGACACCGCGAGCGTATCGACGCCGTTGGTGGCGTTGACGGTGACTGTATCGGCCGCGGCGTCGCCGCCGCCGATGGACGCCTCGAGATGCAGCTCGACATTCGTAACGTCGGTGCCGGTCAAGTCGTTGACGACGATGTTGTCGAGGCCGCCGAGCGCATGCAGGGTGATCTTCTCGACGTCGTCGAGATCCATCGTGACCGCCGCGACGTCGCGCAACAGCAGCGCGCGTCCGCCGTTGGGAGACAGCGTCACGTTCTCGCTGGCGTTGGAGCCTGTGAACAGCAGCTTGTCGAAATCCGCCTGTCCCTCGACGATGTCGTTGCCGTCGCCGGGTGCCCATTCGAACCGGTCGTTGCCGGCGCCGAGGAAGGCGATGTCGTTGCCATTGTCGCCGAACACCTGGTCGTCGCCGTCGCCGCCGAGGATCGTGTCGCTGCCCTGGCTGCCGAAGATCTTGTCGGCATCCGCACCGCCATCGATCACCAGCTTGACGATGCCGGCCGCCAGCGTTGTCGCGGTGATGGTGTCGCTGCCGGCGAGCCCGTTGACGGTGAGCGTGTCGTTGGCGCCCTCGGAGCTGGTTGCCGTGACGGCGGTCTTCAGGCCGGAGACGCTGAAGGAGGTGCCGGCGCCGGTCACGGTGATGGCATTCGCGGCGCCGCTGCCGTCGATGGTCAACGAGTCGGCCGCCCCGTCGCCGGCCGACCCGCCGATCGTCGAGGCGAGGTTGACGTTGACCGTGCGTGCCTGGGTTCCGGAAAGGTTGCCGACCACGATCGCGTCGGTGCCGCCCAGCGCGTTCAGCGTGAAGGTCTCGACGCCGTTCGTGTCCATCACGATGGCGCCCACGTTGCGCGTGAGCTGCACGCGCGCGCCATTGGCGGCAAGCGCCAGGATTTCGTTGGCGGCGCTGGCATTGAACAGCAGCGTGTCGACGTCGCCCTGGCCTTCGACGATGTCGGAGCCGTCGCCCGGGTCCCACTGGAACGTGTCGACTCCGGCACCCAGGAAGGCGATGTCGTTGCCCTGGTTGCCGTCGACGAAATCGTCGCCGTCGCCGCCGGTGATCGTGTCGACCCCGTTGCCGCCGAGAATCGTGTCGTTGCCGCCGCCGCCGTTCAGAGTCAGCGCGATCAGCGCGGCGAGATTGCCGCTGGTGGAGATCGTGTCGTCGCCGTCGCCGGCGTTGAGTTCGAGTTGTTCGGCGGTACCGATGTCGAGCGAGAAGGGGGCGGGATCGATGCGGTCGAACCGCACGCGCGTGCCGTTGGCGGTGACGGTGAAGACCTCGGCGCCGCCGCCACCATTCACCTCGACCGTGTCGGTGCCGTTGCCGCCTTCCATCAGGTCGGAATCGTCGCCCGGGTTCCACACCATCCGGTCGTCGCCGTCGCCGCCGTAAATCTCGTCGTCACCGTCGCCGCCGCTCAGCGTGTCGTTGCCGAAGCCACCGACCAGCAGGTCGCTGCCGCCGCGTCCGAACAGCGTGTCGTTGTCGTCCTCGCCGGACAGCACGTCGCCGGCCGATCCGCCGGTCAGCGTGTCGTTGCCCGCGCCGCCGTTGAGCTCGGCCGCCGGCAGGGCGCCGAGGGACTCGTCGAGCGCGATCGTGTCGCCGCCGCCCAGGCCGGTGGCTTCGATGATGTCGGTGTTGGCGACCGTCGCGGTCCCGCCGGTGACGGGCACGGCGCCGCCGTTGACCAGCAGGGTCCCGGCGGCATTGCGCGAGACGGTCACGGCGTCGTTGCCGGTCGTTCCCGTCACGGCGAGCTTGAACTGTGCCGGAACATAGGTAGCGGTCGTGGCCATGTCGCTGATCTCCCTGTTCAGGGGCCTCAGAGAACTCTTCCGCTCGCTCGGTCGCCTCGGCGCTCAGGATGGCATGAGCGGCGGGGAGGTTCCAGCCTGTGTGAATCTGTTGCCGTCAGGCAGGCAATGATGCAAAACAAATGCGGGTGCCCGCATATCGGTGCGGGCAGGGAGTTGCGTTGGTCGGGCCGCCAGCGACTCTGATCCGTGAGACACCCATGACCCGCAATCCCAACGTTCCTCGCAGCCTGTTTCGCCGCTTTGTCGACAGCGAAGCCTCGGGCGGTATCGTTCTCATGGCGGCGGCGGCACTCGCGCTGATCGTCGCGAACTCGGGACTGGCCCCCACCTATTTCGCCGCCCTCAAGACCTATGTCGGACCGCTCAGCGTCTCGCACTGGGTCAACGATGCGCTGATGGCGGTGTTCTTCCTGCTGGTCGGGCTGGAGATCAAGCGCGAGATCGTCGACGGCCAGCTCTCCACCTGGTCGCGGCGCATCCTGCCCGGCCTCTGTGCAGCCGGCGGCATGGTGGTGCCGGCGCTGATCTTCGCCGCGCTCAACTGGAACAACGGCGAGGTGATCCGCGGCTGGGCGATTCCCACCGCCACCGACATCGCCTTCGCGCTGGGCGTGCTGTCGCTGTTCGGCAACCGGGTGCCGGCCTCGATGAAGGTGTTCCTGACGGCGCTCGCGATCATCGACGATCTCGGCGCGGTGCTGATCATCGCCATCTTCTACACCGGCAATCTCAATCCCGCGGCGCTGGGTGGCGCGGCCGCGGTGCTGGTGGCGCTGCTCGCGCTCAACCGGCTGGGGGTGAAGGCGCTGTGGCCCTATCTCCTGCTGGGCGCGGCCCTGTGGCTGCTGGTGCTGCTGTCGGGCGTGCATGCGACGGTCGCGGGCGTGGCCCTGGCCTTCACCATTCCGCTCACCCGCGCGGCGGGCGGCGGTCACGAACGCGGGGTGGAGTCACCGTTGCACCGGCTGGAGCACGCGCTGGCCCGGGTCGTGCCCTTCGTCATCATCCCGGTCTTCGGCTTCGCGAATGCCGGCGTGTCGCTGGCCGGTTTCGACGCCAGCGCGCTGGTCGATCCGCTGACCCTGGGCGTCGCTGGCGGGCTCGTGCTGGGCAAGGTGATCGGTGTCTACGGCACCACGCTTGCGACCGTGAAGCTCGGCTGGGCCGACGCACCGGTTGGCGCCGCGCCGTCGCACGTGCTGGGCGTGGCGCTGCTGTGCGGCATCGGCTTCACAATGAGCCTGTTCATCGGGTTGCTGGCCTTCCCCGACAATCCCGCCCTTCAGGACGGCGTCAAGATCGGCATCCTGCTGGGTTCGCTCGTCTCGGCGGCGCTGGGGGCCATCGTTCTCCTGCTCGGCCCGAAACCGGGCGGCCCCGAGGCGAAGGCTTTCTGAGCGGCCGCTGAAAGCGGAGAGCGTGGCGCCATTGGCGCGCCCGCTCATCCTGTATAGACAACCCCCGTCATGACGATCAGCGATCCCGGCCCGAGCGCCGATGTGTCGGGCAGTGGCGCGCCCAGCCGGTGGAAGCTCGTGCGCTGGGCGATCTCGTCGGCGACGCTGACTTTCCCGCAGGCTGCGGCTCCGGTGGCCTTTGCGCTGCTGGCGGTCAGTCTCACCGGCGAGGCGAGCGGCGGTGCGGCCATGATCCTCGCCATGACGCTGGCGCAGGTGGCCGGCGCGCTGCCCATCACGCGGCTCGGCCGCGGCTTCGCGATGGCCACGTTCCTGAAGCTGCTGCTGGCGATCCGCACGGCAGCGCTCGCAGCCATTGCCGTGTGCGCCGCGTACGCCGTGCCGCTGCCGTGGCTCATCGCGCTCGCGGCTGCTGCGGGCCTCGTCAACGGCGCAGCCTCCGGCTATCTGCGCGCCGTCCTCAACGAGCTCGCGCCGGCGTCGGGCATGTCGCGCGCCCTGGGGATCGCCGCCACGCTGAACGAGCTGACCTTCGTACTGGCACCCGTCGCGGCCTCCGGCCTCGGCTCGATCTCACCCGTCTTCGGCATCGTGGCGATGGCGGTCGTGGGCGCGCTGCCGGCCTTGCTGATCCCGAACCTCGGCGCGGCTTCCGTTCCCGCCACTGAGGTGCACCATGAGGATGGGGAGCGTTCGATCTTCACGCCGCCGATCCTGCTTTGGTTGTTCTGCACGATGGCAGGCGGCGCGACCGTGGCCTCGGTCGAGATCGGCGCCGTCGCGCTGGCGCTGAACTTCGGCTACGAGCCGGCGCTGGCCATCGTCTTCACGGTGCCGCTGTGTCTGGCCTCGGTAGCGGGCGGAATCTGGGTCAGCGTGCGCAACCGGCGGGCGGCGCGCCTCGCCGTCGTGGCGCAGCTCTTCGTCATGAGCGCGGGATCGGCACTCGCGGCTGCCAACCTCTCCGTGGCCGCGACCCTCGCCGGGGCGGTCCTGATCGGCCTCGTGCTGGCGCCGCTCGCGACCCACTACTCACTGGTCCTCGATACGCTTGCGCCGCCGCACCGGCGCCCAGAGGTCTTCGCCCTGATGCGGACCGCCAATGCCTGCGGTGTCATCCTCGCGAGCGGCCTGCTGACCGTGGCCTCGCTGTCGACATCCTTGCTCGCCATCACGGCCCTGATGATCGCGGCGACCGTCGCGGTCGGCATCGCGTCGGCACGGCCACGCGATCCTGCGGCCGCGATACTCAAGGACGTACCCTAGGAGAGACGTTGCGGAGTGGGCGTCAGTCCGGCGCGCGGTCGTAGAACTCGACCTGCATGCGCATCCTGCCGAGCGGCTCGACATGGTGAGTCTGCTGTGGCTGGACGAGGCCGGGACGGTCCGACGTCAGGATCGTTCCGTCACCGCCATCTCCCAGGACAAGCCGCAACTCGCCCTCCAGCACGCGGATCACGCCCCATACGCCATCCTTCGTCCGGTGTTCCCGCCGCAGGGCGGCGGGAAGTGTCGTCTCGTCGAAGACGGGTGTGGATTTGTAGGGCGTGGTCATGCCGCTAGCCGAATCTCGTCGGCATGCTCTGGGTAGGGCGCCGTCACCGCGGCCACCGGCCGGCCCGCCAGCTCGTTGGCGAAGCCGTGGTTGACGTCGCGGTGATGGGCCTCGTCGGCCCGCACCATCAGGACCACGTCGCGCAAGGTGGCGTCGGCGGGGAGCTTCCAGTAGTGCCGCGCGATCGCGGGCGCCGGCACGTTGGGCGTGCGGCCCTCGTCCAGCTCGGCGAGGAAGTGCGTGTAGCTGATCACCGCCTCTTCCTCGAAGTAGCCGACGACCCGGTGCGCCGTGCGGGCACTCACGAGATAGAGGGCGAAGAAGGCGAGATAGAACACCCACTGCACGCCCAGGATCACGCAGCGCTCGAACAGCGTGGGCTTGGCCACCTCGATGAAGGTCATGAGGTGCATGCGCTCGTTCTCGGCCTCTTCCATGAGCGTGCGGATCCAGCCTTTGTCGTCGCACATGTTGCGGAGGCAGCGCAGGTGGGTGAGCGTCGCGCCGACCATGCCCGGCACCGCCGCGACCGTCTCCAGCACGATGGCGCGATGGCCGTAGCGTTTCGCGAAGAACGTATCGGCGCAGAAGCGCAGGACCTTGGTGAACCCGTAGGCCAGGCGGTCGCTGAAGCCCTTGGCCTTGTGGTGGACGCCGAGATCGACTTCCGGGATCCGGGCAACCTGGGTGGGGATCTGCACAACGGTAGTCATGACACTCTCCTGCTAACGAACGCCTTCAAGAGCCCGGCTCCCAAGAGCCAGCTTGAAGCTCTCTGCGATGCGGGCCGCCTTGGCCTGCATCGAGCTCGCGACCGCCGGCGGCATCTCCGCTTCGGTGGCCTCGCGCCACAGCGCGAGCCAGCGGTCGAACATCTGCGGCGTGATCCGCGCGCGGTGCTTGAGGTGCGCCGCCATCGGCATGCCCTTGTAGCGGCCGCTGGTCAGCATCAGGGAGGACCAGAAGGCGGCGAGCTTCTCGAGATGCTCGGGCCAGTCGTCGATGGCGTCGTTGAAGACGGGGCCGATCAGGGCGTCGGCGCGGACGGTGGCGTAGAAGCGGCTCACCAGGCGGGCCAGGCCCTCCTCGTCGACACCTTCAATCTCTTGCGCCAGGCCGCTCATTGCCGCCTCCAATCATGTATCTGTGATACATCTATGGCGAGGCACTAAACATGTAAAGTAGATACATGTATTATGAATGCCCGTTCCCCAACGTGTCGCAGGGACCACCCGACAGATGCGCCTGACCCGCTACACCGACTACGCGCTGCGCGTGCTGACCTATCTCGGCGCCCAGCCCGACAAGGTCTGCTCGATCGCCGAGATCGCGCGCGCCTACGGCATATCGCAGAACCACCTGATGAAGGTGGCGCACGATTTGGGGAAGGCGGGCTACATCGAAGGCGTGCGCGGCCGCGCCGGCGGCATCCGCCTGGCCAGGCCCGCCGACAGGATCAACATCGGCGCCGTGATCCGCCACACAGAGGAAGGCTTCGACCTGGTCGAGTGCGGCTCGTGCGCCATCGCCCCGGCGTGCGAGCTGACCGGCGTGCTGAGTGAGGCGCTGGCCGCGTTCATGGCGGTGCTCGACCGCTATACGCTGACGGACCTGCTCAGGCGAAGGACGAAGCTGCTGCGATTGTTCGAGGTGGGATAGGGAGAGGGCGAGTAGCGCCACCCTTTAACCCTTAAGAAGCAATTTAGATATTGGTATCCAATTTGAGGGCACTTATCCGGGGCGCAAATGCCTCTCGGAACTTTGCGACGTATCCGACCAACCAATCGCAATACTCGGGCCATGCAGCGCGATTGGAAAGGTCAACATTTCTAGACAAGCTAATGATCTTGTCTTGCTTTTCAGGTGTCGGGTTCCAAACAAGCGGCTGCCCAATTTCAGATTCGATAGCTATTCTGTCCGGTGCAAGCTGGGCGAGCGCAGATTCTGCAATCTGATGCTTAATGTAGAGGCGAACGCCAATCCTGCCTCCGATCGTGTCGACGATGTTCGAGAGGAAGATACCTTTTCGACCAAGAGCTACATCGAACCAATTTTGTGGACGTGGAGTTTGCGCGGACGAGACCACCTCCCTCTCGAGAAGACGCTGCTTAAACATCGTCCAGAAATCAAGCTGTAGGAGTTGCGTGGCTGTTTTCGTGGAAGTCTGAGCTGTGTTATCTAGTAAGAGCGCCTCGCCCGTGGGGGTTGCTCTCAGCGCCCATATGCCCGAACCTTTTCCTTCGGGCATGCAAAACAGGTCGTGACCACCAAGGTAGTTGTCCGAATCTGTCGAGTTCTGTTCCAATGTTCTCCGGATAGTACTTGTAAAGGCTACCGATATCGAGCGACCTGACACTTCTCGAAGAGACCTGACTTCTTCATAAATTTTTGCAAGTGTGGCCTTGCCACCCAAACGACAAAGCGCCTCGTGTACATCTTCTCTCCACGTTCTCTCGGTCGCCGAAAGGTCAAGGCGCGCTAGATTGCTTGGAGGCTCCCGATCTTGGAGGCGCCAATATGATTCAAGTATCGAAAGGAGCTGATTTTGCCTTCGAGAAACTACGCTCTCTGTCCAATCAGCCTGCTGAATAATCTGAGTGGTGAGGGCAAATGGTGAAACGCCACCACGAGTAAAGTAGGCACTCTTCTTTCGAGAGAATTCGTAGTTGGAGGCAGAGCTGTTTTTCTTGCGCGTCAGGAGTGCCAAATTGCCCAGGCAATGAACGGTAACCGCCCGGGTTTCTGCATCGGGGAACCAGGTTAGCCATTCACTTTCTGCTTTAGGAGTCTGTGGAAGTACGTGTTCAACAGAGATGGTGTCATAGTCGTACGTTGCCCCGCCAGAGGACACTAGCGCATCTAAGCGCAGCAACACCACTGAACACGCCCGGGCAGAGAGAAGCTCATAAATTGGGCCCGATAGGACGCTATAGGCTGCGTGCTGCTCATTAGGTGAAAGCTGAAGTACGCAACCGCCTTTGAATAGATCCTCGTCGTTCTCAATTGACCTCGTGAGACGTGAGAACCGCTCTATGCGCTCGTTAACGCCGGCTCTGGTGAGCAACATCGAGTATGCAAGGCGCTCTAAATCCTTAACGAAGCTCTCCATTTTGCTGGCGTTATCGCCGTGACGTACTGCAAACGCTAGTGCTGGAGGAATCCAGTCGCTGAATTCCAGTCTGCCCAACCATTTGAGATGCTCGTTGACTTCCTCGGCTCGTTGGGAACTTGTGTAGTTCCGGTCAGTGATATAGGCAAAAACCGAGGCCATAGGAATTAGCACCTCGTCGATAAAGTGCTGTGGTTCCATATCCTTTGTGACGCTCTCTTTGAACTCTTCAAGAAGCGTTCCATGTGGTTTGGCTTTCCGATACACCATTCTAATGTGACCGAATAGGTCGCCGAAACTGGAGCGGCCAAGATCTTCCTCCGTATCCTCCCATTTCTTGGTGTAAACATCACGCTGCGCTGGTGAAATTGCGCCAACAATTGAGGCCTTCAGGATATCGGTGGCTGTAAGATCGAGACCTCTCGTGTTAAGTACCGAGAAAATACGGTACGCCGAGTTTAGATCCGGAGTTGCTACGACAACTAGATAGCAGCGCGTAACGATGAACTGCGCAAGTCGCAGCCTTTCTGCCTCAGGTAATGCCTTCAATTTTTCATTGAATAGGCGAGCATTGTCCCGAATGTTACGCTGACTGTCCGTGCTCGGCTCTCCCAATGTGAGCAGTTTGGCCAGACCGTCTTCTCGTTGAGCATATTTTTGGAAGAATTCACGATCTCTGTCGCGGAGAGAGAGGCGAAATCGATCTTGGGTCCCGAGAATTTGGCTTCCTTTTTCGTAAATCAACTGCGTGATATCTGCTGCGTTGGACGTTCCAACGTTTGCTCTGATGGCCGACAACAACAATGTCAGCGTTGTTAAACGTTGTTGCCCGTCGACGACTTCAGCGCTCGGATTGCTTTCTGCTTTTATGAGGACAATGCTCCCTAGAAAGTAGGGTGACATCTCCTCAACATCGCCGTGGCGGGTGGTCATGAAATCGATCAAATCAGAAAGCAACTCTCCGGCTTGTTCGATTGTCCATGCATACGGACGCTGGAAAGGCGGAATATGAAAGACATAGTCGTTACTGAAAACCCGCGAGATCGGCTGCTCGTGGGCAGCTATGGTCGTAGCCATGTGCACTAGATCCAATCTTATGACGTCTTTTTATTCTAGGCGCCCGCGAGAACAGATTGCAAAACAACATTCTCCCTCCAGTTGCTATACTGACCTGGGAACGTGACGGTTGCCCCGTCGAGTTGGAATGAACGGCACGGTCTGATAGGTGCTAGTGGATCGGTAGTCTTGGTAGACCCGCTAATCTCATGGACAATCCGACGCGCCAGTGGGACGTAATGCAGGTGGCACTTTCGGGGTGGGGGTGAACATGGGCAAGTTCGGAGAAGTTGCGATTGCAGCCACTCGCCACCTCAATTCAGCAGGAATGTCAGACCCCCGCGATGCTTGGGATTCCGCGGCGCAGGCTCTTCTCGGTTACTCGACAAGTATGATGCGTAAGGGGTGCCCACGGAGTGCCTATCTCGGACTCTGTGAGGAGGGGTTGGTGCAGGGCGTAAGACGGGGGCATTGGATAAAGTCGGACAGCAACAAACTCTATGCTGTAAGAGCTGTGCGCGCTCTGCGGATTGACTTGGCATGGCTAGATAGGCCGACTCATCTGTGGCGTGTGGTAAGCCAATCGCAGACCAAAAAGCCGAACGGCCAGATGGACGTTGTGTTTGAGCTTTGGAAGACAGATTTGATAACCCAGGAACCTATTCCAGAGGATATTTGAGGCAGACCCACTACCTTTAGCGGTGTCGTTCATCGTGCCAGCGCTGCTCTCCTGCAAGTCTTGGATCGTGAACGACTTCCTCGAACCGCTGGTCGTGCCGCCCAATATATTTACAGTGTAACGGTCGGAGTCGAGGAATGCGGCGAGGTCATAAAGTCGCTACACACGATCGTGGACATGGCGATCTGGCCCTGGCACCGCGGCAGCCTCTACGGCGTCTAAGACGTGCACAAGTTCCTCTCCGTCCGCGACTACGCGCATCTCCTGCGCTGGTACGAAAGGATCGCCGCGCGGCCTGCCGTGGCGCGAGGGCGGGTCGTCAATCGCACCTCGGACACGCTGGGCACGTTCCTGCGCGAACACCACGACGCCTCCGGCTTCCGCGAGATACAGGGGCTCTCATAGCGACGGTGGTGCGCCCATGGCTTCGCTGTCGATATCTTGCTCACCGTCACGGGCCTGATGATCGCGACGACCGTCGGGGTCGGCATCGCGTCGGCACGGCCCCGCGATCCCGCGACGGCGCGACTCGATGCATGTTCGACATCGAACACACCTCGTGATTGTTGCCCGACAAAGGATGGGCCATAGGAGAAGCGTCGCGCGAGTGGGGTGCAACGGGGCAAATGAACACCGGCGAAATATTCGGCTACATCGCTTCCGTCCTGGTCTTCGCCACCTTCTATATGCGGACCATGCTGCCGCTGCGTATCGTGGCGGTCGCGAGCAATATCGCCTTCATCACCTACGCCGCGATCGACGGGTTGACGCCCATCCTGATCCTGCACTCGGCGCTGCTGCCGCTGAACCTGCTGCGCCTCATGCAGATCCGCGAGCTGGGCGCGCAGGTCGAGCGCGCGGCCAGCCACGAATTCTCGGCGGCGGCGATCCTGCCCTTCATGCGCAAGCGCGCGGTGCGCGCCAACGAGGTCCTGTTCTCGTCGGGCGACCTCGCCGAGGAGCTGTTCTACGTGCTGGAGGGCGAGGTCTTCCTGCCCGAGGTCCAGCAGACGGTCGGGCCGGGCGCGTTCTTCGGCGAGATCGCGCTCTTCTCCGCCTCGGGCCGCCGCACCGCGACGGCCATCGCGCGCACCCACGGCATCGTCATGTGCCTCAGCAAGAAGGCGGTGCTGGCGGCCCTGCTGCAGAGCCCGCAGCTCGGCATCCACCTGCTGCGCATCATCACCGCCCGCATGCTGCAGAATGCCGGCCTGCGCGACGAGCCGATGACGCCGGTCGAGGCGTCCCGCGCCGTCGTGCCCGCGCCGCGCGGTCCGCTGCGCCGCGTCGGGCGCAAGGGCCGGATCGCGCTGGTGGTCGGGCTTGGCCTCATCCCCATCTGTGTCGCGGTGTTCCAGCCGCTCTACATCATGCTCGACCGCGATGCGGCGGTGACCTCATGGCTCAGCCTCGCGACGGCCCCGATCGGCGGCACGCTCGAAGGCTTCGACACGCGCATCGGCCAGCAGGTCGGGGCGAGCGGCGATGTCACCACCATCGTGAACCGCAGCGTCGACCGCAGCGGCGTGATCCGCGCCGAAGGCAACGAGCGCCGCGCCGAGGCCCGCCTGGCACAGCTCAGGCTTTACCAGCAGCGGGTGACCCTGCTGGCGACGGAGTGGTCCGAGCGTCGCACGCGTTATGCCGAGGGTTTCCGGCGCGACCTCGACATCGACATCCTGGATCTCGAGAAGCGGCTTGCGCTGCTGAAGGAGCGGGTGGCGCTGGCCGATGCCTCGGCGCAGCGCCGGCGCTCGCTGCGCGCCACCGGCACCGCCTCGCAGGCCGACGAGGATGTCGCCACCTCGACCCATCGCGAGCTGCAGGTTGCGATGACCCAGATGGAGAATGCGCTGGCGCGGGTGCGCGAACGCCGGCGGCTGGCGGGCGAGGGCGTCTACCTGCAGGCCGACGCCAAGGAGCCGGAATGGTCGTGGCGCAGCCTCGACGAGATCAACCTCGAGGCGGCGCGCGCCAACCGGTCGCTGTCGGATGCGCTGGAGGAACTCGGCACCGCGCGCTCGATCCTGGCCGACGAACGCAAGAACCTCGAAGCCCTGTCGACCGCCACGATCCGCATTCCGCCGTTCATGACGTTGTGGTCGGCGCCGGTGAGTGACGGCGCGACGGTGCGGCAGGGCGAGAAGCTCTTCTCCTGGATCGACTGCAAGGTGCTGCTGGTTGACGTGCCGGTGACCGAGACGCTGGCCGCGCTCCTGCATGAAGGCATGAAGGCCACCGTGCTGCTGGAGGGCGATTCGCGCAGTCACGCCGGGACGGTGCTGCTGACCCGCGGCGCCTCCTCGCGCATCGGCAGCGACGATCTCGCAAGCCTCAGCCGCGGCCACAAGAGCTGGAGCGCGCAGGCTCTCGTCCAGATCAGCGACACCGCCGGCCTCCCCGAATGCCCCATCGGCCGGCGCGCCTTCGTCGGCTTTCCGGAGATACGCCTCGTTCAATATCTGAGGGCGTACCTGCCGGGCTGGTAGGGAGCGACACCGCAGCGTCCCTCAAACCGTGGGGATCGTTCCGCCATCGATCACGTACTCCGCGCCGGTGATGCTTGTGGCGCGATCGGAGGCGAGGAAGGCGATGAGGTTCGCGACCTCGGCTGGTGTCGAAGGCCGGCCGAGAGGGATGCCGCCCAGCGCCTGCATGATGATCGCCTTGCCGCCTTCGCGGTCCACACCGGCCTCCTTCGCAATCCGATCCATGAACAGGACGGAGGCCTCGGTCTCGATCCAGCCCGGCGATACGCGCACGACCCTCACGCCCTTTGGCGAGACCTCCTTCGAAAGGCTCTTGCTGTAGGTGGAGAGCGCGGCCTTGGCGGCGGCATAGGCGGTCGTTGCCTCGGGCAGGGGCAGCCTGCTCTGGATCGACCCGACATGGATGACGACGCCGCTTCCGCGTTCGACCATGGCGGGCAGGAGCGCACGGTCGAGCCGCACGGCGGGCATCAGGTTGAGGTCGAGTTCCCGTGCCCATGCATCGTCGTCCAGCACGGCGAAGCCGCCAGCCGGCGCGCTCGAGCCGCCCAGCATGTGGACGATGATGTCGATCTCGCCCAGCCGTTCGCGAGCCGCCGCGGCGAGTTCGGCGCAGCCCTGCGTGGTCGTGAGATCGGCGGCGACGAACATCGCTTCCGGCATGCCGGCCGGTCGCGAGCGCGCCGTCGTCAACACGCGCGCGCCGAGCTCGGAGAAGAAGGCCACTGTCGCCGCGCCGGCGCCGCGCGTGCCCGAGGTGATCAGCGCGCGCTTGCCCTGGAGCTGGAGGAAATCGCTCATGCGCCGATCCTCAGTTCGGCGATCTGATCACCAGCGAGTCGAAAGGCGAAGGTGAGGAGGATCGGGCTGCCGGGAAAATCGCCGGTCACCTGGGCGCGGACGATGGTGCGGTCCTGCTCCTCGCGGACCTCGCACGGCTCGGCGGTGGCCCGGTATTGCACCTTGCTCGCGCGCCACCACGCCTCGATGGCGGTGGGGCCGACATGCGTGTGGCCTTCGTCCTCGACAACGGCGCTGGTTGTGAAGGCGCCGATTGGAGGCACCTCGGGCACGCTTTTGTCCGCGTCGAAGTAGGCTTGTATCGGGGCTGGCAGCTTCATGATCGTGTTCCTTTCCGTGTGTGCGTCTGCAGCCCGATGTAGACGTTTACGGAAATCCCGATAAGTGGGACAAAGCGGGATGAACTGTCACGATAATCAGGACAACCAACTGTGAACGGGATCGGGTTGGGTGAACTCGACGCCGTTCTGGCCGTCGCGCGCGAGGGCTCATTCCGGGGCGCCGCCCTGGCGCTCGGCCTGTCGACGACGGCGCTCAGTAACGCCGTGGCGAAGCTCGAGGCGCGGGTAGGCGTGCGCCTGTTCAACCGGACCACGCGCAGCGTCTCGCTCACCGACGCAGGTCGTGCCTTCGTCGAGCAGGCAGGGCCGGCGCTGCGCGACCTTCATGGCGCCATGGACGCTGTGCGCGCGCAGCAGGCGACGCCGTCGGGAACACTTCGCATCAATGCCTTCGCATCGGGCGCGCGCGAGATACTCTCAGCCCTGGTCCTGGAGTTCCTGCGCCGCCATCCCGCGGTGCATGTCGACCTGGTGACCGAGGGACGGCTGGTCGACATCGTGGCCGACGGCTTCGACCTCGGCGTCCGTCGCGCCGACCTCGTGCCCGCCGACATGATCGTCGTCCCGCTCGGCCGGCCGCAGAGTCACGCCGTCGTTGCGTCCAAGGCCTATTTCGGTGAGCACGGCACGCCACGCACGCCGACCGACCTCGGCAAGCATCGCTGTATCCGCGGCCGCCTGCCCAACGGGGCGCCGTTGCGGTGGCACTTCGAGAAGCGGGGGCAGGTGGTGCAGGTCGACGTGAACGGGCCGCTCACTCTCGACGAAGCCAGCCTCGCGCGCGCGGCGGTCCTCGAAGGTGTGGGCATCGGCTTCCTCCTGGAGCAGGACGTGCGCGACGACGTCGCGGCGGGCCGCCTCGTGCGCGTGCTCGAAGACTGGACGCCGCCGATCGCCGACCTCTGCCTCTATTATGCCGGCCGCCGCAATCCGTCGGCCGCCTTCAAGGCTTTCATCGACCTGGCGCGAGAGGTGGCGCGGAAGGCGAGAGCCCCGCGCGGACCGGCCTCGTCTGCAGGCCTATCTGCCCGGTTCGCAGGCGCAGATCACTGAGCCGGCCGAAGGGTGAAACGGCAGGAATATTCCCTATTGTAGATCTGCAGCGTGCGATCCTTGACGTTGCCGGTCAGGTCGACCGCGAACCGTCTCTGACCCACGGGGACGGCGATGGCGCCGTTGATGAAGCCATCGGCGGAGATCGGTACGGCGAACATTCCATTCTCGGCGGTCTTCACCGTCAACTCGCTGCCCGTCTCGCTGAACTCCAGGACCACCTTCGAAACGTCCGCCTGCCGGCAGAGAAAGGGGGACGAGGGATCGAGCGCCGGAATCGCCCGCCAGGAACTGGCCAAAGCCATGCTGGAAAACAGAGAAGCGGCAATTGCCGCTGAAGCGAGAAGTAAAGGGCGCAAGACGTCACCGTGGAACTGGTCGTGCTGGTGAACATCAACTGGCTGCGATGCGATGAGTTGCGCGCAGGACGCAATAGGGGCTGCACCGAGGCCCGGCTTACTTGCAGTTGACCTCGATGCGGCGCGGCGGCGTCTTGAACCACGGGGGGCTGGCCTCCATCGCCGGCTGGGGCTTCGGCCAGGCGCCCGACTTCAGGCGTGCCTCGATCAGGGGAACCAGCTGCTGCAGGATCACCCAGCCCTTCATGCGCGTGCCGGGATAGGTCGTGTGCACGCCGTCGGCATAGAGGTCGGGATCGAACGGCATGCGGCCGGCGACGTCGATGAAGTCGATGCCATGTTCCTGCGTGTACTTCTTCAGCACCCGGTTCTGGAAGATCGCCAGCCGCTCCAGGTCGCGATAGCGCCATGGATACATATAGAGGTTCAGGTAATCCCAGGTCATGCGGTTGCGGACCGGGTCGAGCTTCAGCCCGTCCTTCACCATCCACAGGAACGAGGTGACGGCGAGCTCGGCGTCGACGGGTTTCAGGTCGGCCTGGATCCGGTCGAGGTCACCCAGGATCTGGTTGAGCGACACCGGCAGGTCTTTTCGCGCGAGGTCGGGATCGGTCTCGGAGAGATCCTTCGGCCAGGTGAGCTGGTAGTCGGGCTTGGGCGCCTCCAGCCCCGTGGACGGCAGCTCGTCGGAGGCGCGCAGCACCTGGATGCGCCGCACGATATCGGAATAGCGCGCCAGCACGTTGAGCCAGGCGGGGCCTGGCGGCTCGCGCGGCTTCATCGGCTGCGGCTTCTCACCCTGGGGCATCGACGCCACCAGGCTCTCGAGCCTGAACTGGTTGCCGCCTTCGTGATAGATCACGAGGTCCGGACGCGCCGGCACGATCTCGGTGCGGACGATCGATTCGATGCCCTCCGAGTTGATGGATTCGCGGGCGGCGCTGGCGACCTCGATTTTCAGGTCGGGCCGGTTCTTGGCCGCCCAGAGGTTCAGCCAGTGGGCGATGAACTCCGGATAGGAGTAGGGCATCTGGTGCGTGTCGGCCGTCGTCGAGGCGCCGGCGAAGACGATGCGGATCGTCTTCGGCGCGCGCGCGAAATCGATGGGCGCCCCGCGCCAGCCCAGTTGGTTGGTCACCAGCCCGATCGGCGAGGTGGCGTCCGGCTTGAAGCGAAAGGGCGGACTTGGCTTGCCGTCCTCGGGATCGAACAGGTCGAGCGAGCCCGGCGCCTTGGAGAAGAACGGGCTCTTGCAGGGATCGCCCACCAGCACCGAATTCCAGATCTTGAAAACCTCGGGCGACTGGAACGCGGTGCCGGCCTTCTGGAGCGTGCGGTCGAGTTCCATCGCCTCCGGCGGCACCGGCTTGCGGTTGGGAAGCGGCGGCGGATCGGTGAAGAACCAGGCGCGCTCGACCGACGCCGCGCGCGGCACGTCGTCGAGGCGCTCGGCCGTCGTGTCGTTGCCGATGTTCACCAGGCGTACGGGGAGCTCGAGCTGGGTGAGGGGCAGTCCCGCCAGGACGCGCGCGGCGCCTTCGGCGAAGATCAACCCGATCAGAATGGAGACGGACACCATGATGGCATTCGCCAACGTTCGACCGTTCAAGGGCTTGTCCTCTGCTGCTGATGCTCCCCGGAAGTCGTTCTAGGGGTACCGGCAGGCGAGGAAAAGGGCGAGATTGTCGCCGGGAACTGTGGCCGGCGGGACACGCTCCGTTCCCGATCGCTTTCCCTGCCGGAACTTCCACGATCAGGCGTCGTTCGCTCCCCAACGAATCAAAGGGGATACCGACATGGACGACAGCTCGCGCCAACTCCTCCTGGGGACCTTCGCCTATCTCCTGGTGATCGGCGGCCTCATCGGCACGCTGGGCGCAGCCTTCGGTGCGTGAGCCCTCCCGAACCGGGGCCGCCGATCCGGCGCCATTCAGCCCCAGCTACCGGTCGACATGCTCGGGCATCGCCTTGAGCTGGTCCTTCGTCCAGCCCGTCACGGCATGGACGTCGCCGTCCTCGTCGCGCATGAAGTCGAGGCCGGCGATGGGCACGCTCACCGGCTTGGCGCCAATGCCGAGGAACCCGCCGACATCGATCACGATCTGGGCCGTCGAGCCTGCGCCGTGGAGGTGCGAGACCGAGCCGATCTTCTCGTCGCCGGGTCCGTAGATCGTGGCGTCCGCGAGGATTTCCGCGGTGAGTTCGTTGGCCGTCAGGCGAATATGCTTGCTGTGATCCATGGTCCCATTCCTCTCAGGATGATCGGGACCTGTTAACCCGCCATGGGCGGGGTCGTTCCCCGCGGCCGTCAATCGGACGGGGTGAACCTCAGCGTGCCGGCGCGGCGCGTCGGCTGGCCAGTGTCGTTGGTGTGGTTGATGCCGTCCATCACCGGCACCTCGGGGAAGTCGAAGGGGCTGACGCCGTCGAGGCAGGCGACGTTCACGGCGTAGAGGCTCGTATCGGAGCGCCGCTGGTGATGCGTGTAGATCCCGCAGCGCGAGCAGAAAAAGTGCTGCGCCGTTCCCGTGTGGAAGCGGTAGCTCGTCAGCGAGTCCTCGCCCTTCAGGAACTTGATCCCGCCCATCTCCGCCATGGTCACCACGGCACCGCGCATGCGGCAGAACGAGCAGGTGCAGCGACGGATCGAATTGAACCCGTCGCTCAGCGTCACCTCGAACCGCACCGTGCCGCAATGGCAACCGCCAGCCCGGACCTTCTCATTGTTCGCCATGGTGTAAAATGTCTCCGCCGTCAGATGGTCCTGCACCAATTGATTTCACGCAAAACCATGCTTATAGGATTTTGCGAGTCATTCGCATCACGGATCGGTCCTTGGCACCGTCGTCTATCTCCCTGTCTATCTACATCGAGAATCGTGACGACCTGCTGAACTACGCCAACAGGTTTCTCGGTGATCGTGCGATTGCCGAGGATGTCGTCCAGGAAGCCTGGTTGCGCCTGTCGTCACGCTACGACAAGGGGCAGGAGATCGTCCATCCGCTGAGTTACCTCTATTCGATCGTACGCAACCTGGCGCTCGACTGGGCGAAGCGCCGGGTGAGGGAAGTGCCGCAGGCGCCTGACAGCGTCGCTTGGCAGGTCCTGCCCGCGCCGACGCCGACGGCCGAGGATGTCCTGCTGCAGCGTGACGAGTTCAGGGCGCTTCTGGGCGCGATCCACGAATTGCCCGAGCGGACACAAATTGCCTTCCGCATGTACAAGCTGGAGCAGCGGCCACTGCAGGAAGTGGCCGATCATCTCAAGCTGTCCGTCCCGCGCACGCACCAGATCGTGGGGGAGGCGCTGCTGCATGCGATGCAAAGGATGCTCGGCGATGAAGACAAGTAGTGACGACAGGTAGCGCGCGACAATAAATTTGCTCGCCGTGCTTAAGTCGGCACCTCGGAAACGGTCTAGTCTGTCGGGCCAACCGGCAGCGTCAACGGCCCCCGCATCGGATGGAAAGTTTCGTGGACGTATCCGCCAGCAAGAGCAACCCGGCCCGCGTACAGGCGGTGCAGTGGCTTCTGCGGCTCGAAGCGGCCCCCGCCGACGACACGCTGAAGCAGGAATTCGAGTCGTGGCTGCAGCAGGATGTGGCCCATCGCGCCGCCTACCGCTCGGCGCAGCACGTCTGGGCACGCCTTGGCAAGCTGCCACCGGGCCTGATCGCGGCGCCTGGCGCGTCAGATATCGTCGTGCCGCTGAAGCCGCGCAATCGAGGTCGCGCCTTCTGGGTGGGCGCTGGCGCCTTGCTGGCCGCTGCTTGCCTGCTGGTGGTCGCGGTGCCGGTGATCCAGCGTCATCTCTTGGCCGATCACCTCACCGGGGTTGCCGAGCTGCGCGAAGTCGTGCTGCCCGACGGAAGCGTGGCGCATCTCGATGCCGGCAGTGCGATCGCCGTCCAGTACAACGATCCCGAGCGGAAGATAATCCTGCTCGAAGGCCAGGTCTTCTTAGAGGTCGTGCCAGATCAGCGGCGGCCTTTCCGAGTAACGGCAGCCGATGTGTCGGTGCAGGTGACGGGCACCGCGTTCAGCGTCGACAAGCTCGCAAGCACGATCACCGTTACCGTCCAGTCCGGCGCGGTCGAGGTGAGGTCGCCCGCGGCCGAGGAGGTCAGTCGCCTCGAGAGGGGTGACCGGCTCGTGTTCGATCGGCAGGCGAGAACCGCCAAGCGCGAGCAGGTCGCGCCGTCGACGGTGGCTTCATGGCGCTCGCATCGCCTGGTGGTGCACGACACCACCGTGGGCGACATGGTGGAGGTGCTCGGACGCTATCTTCCTGGCGTGATCGTCGTGCGCGACGAATCGCTGAAGGGGCAATCGATCTCGGGAGTCATCGATCTGGCCCAGCCGCGCGAGGCGCTCAACGCTCTGGCCGAATCGCAGCATGGCAAGCTCAGCCAGATCACGCCGTATCTATCGGTGATCTCGAAGCGCTAGGCGCGATGCGAACTTTTTTACGAAAGTCGCTTAAGTCGCCCCTGTCTCGAAAGTCTTGTTTCCGGAGTGCGAGCATCTTCGTTCGCTGGATCGAGTTCCGTGACCTGCCGGCAACGGACTTTCGGGGGAGAAGTCTGTGTTTTCGAGGATCACGGCTGCCGCCGTTGCGGCGGCTTCTCTGTTGACGGGCGAAGCGTTCGCTCGGGATTTGCCGGCGCAGCAGGCACAGGCCGGACGCATTGCGACCTACAACATTCCCGCGCAGCCGCTGGCCCAAGCTCTGACGGCGCTGGCCCAGCAGGCGGGTCTGCAGATCGTCGTGAACAACGCAGCCGTCGCGGGCAAGACCAGCACCGCGGTGAACGGGACGATGGCGGTGGAGCAGGCGCTTCAGCAGCTGCTCGCAGGAACCGGCATAGGCTTCCGCTTCACCTCGGCCAATACCGTCTCCATCTCCGGCGGACCGGATGCCGGCGGCGCCCTGCAGCTCGATCCTGTCCAGGTGCAGGGCGTTTTCCCGGTGCCGTCCCAAGCGGTCATCGACAATGCACCACCGCCCTATGCCGGCGGGCAGGTGGCGAGCGGCGCTCAACTCGGGCTGCTCGGCAACCGCGGCGTGATGGACACGCCGTTCAACCAGACCAGCTACACCGCGAAGAAGGCGCAGGACCAGCAGGCGCAGACCGTCCGCGACGTGCTGGTCGACGATCCGTCGGTGCGCCCGGTTGCTCCCGTCGGCGGCTCCGCGGCTCAGAGTTTCAACGTCCGTGGCTTCACCGTCTCCGGTGGCGAGGACATGACGTTCAACGGGCTCTATGGCCTGCTGCCTGTCTACGCGATCAGCGCAGAGCTGGCGGAGCGCGTCGAAGTGCTGAAAGGACCGAGCGCCATGCTGAATGGCATGCCGCCGAGCGGCGCCATCGGCGGCACGGTCAACGTCGTTCCCAAGCGCGCCGGCGACGATCCGCTGACCCAGGTGACCGCGGCCTACGCGTCGGGTGCGCAGTTCGGTGCCGCCGTCGATCTCGGCCGGCGCCTGGGGCCGGACAAGCAGTTCGGAGTGCGCTTCAACGGAGTCTATCGTGCCGGCCAGACGGCCGTCGAATGGAACAGCGACAAGACAGCGCTTGCGGCGCTCGGACTGGATTTCCGCGGCGAGCATTTCCGCCTTTCCGTCGACGCAGGTTACCAATACCAGTACATCGCGGGCATCGTGCCGTTGGCGCTGGTCGCGGCCAATGTGCCGGTTCCCGGGGCGCCGCGCGCCAGCGGAAACTTCGGCCAGCCATGGGCTGATGCGGAGCGAAAGGATTTGTACGGCATCGTCCGGGCGGAATTCGATCTCACGGAACGCATAACGGCCTATGCCGCGTTCGGCCTGCTCGACAGTCGCACCTTGTCGCTGAGTGGCGGCAATCCGACTGTCACGAACATCGCCGGCACGACCACGCAGTCCGGCTCGATGCTCAGTCAGTATCGCATGTACCAGTCGGGCGAGATCGGAGTCCGCGGCCGCTTCGACACCGGTCCCATCGATCATGCCTTTACCGTCGGCGCCTCCATGCTGTCGCGCGAGATCGGCGCCGGCTTTGTCACGGGCGCGGCTTATACATCTAACCTGTACGATCCGACGGTCGTGGCGCGGCCGAACATCCCGACGCCCGCTTCCAACAAGGCGAGTCTGTCGACTCTATCCGGCATTGCCATCGCCGATACACTCTCGGCAACCGAGAACCGCGTGCAGCTCACGGTCGGCGCCCGTCTCCAGAACGTCACTGCAGGCAACTTCAGCACGGTTACCGGCTTGCAGACCTCGGGATACGACCAGAGCGCGCTCAGCCCCTCGGTTGCCGTGGTGGTCAAGCCGTTCTGGGAGAACGTGTCGTTCTATGGCAACTACATCCAGGGACTTCAGCAGGGTGCGATCGTCGGGGCGACCTTCGCCAATGCGGGTGAAGTCTTCCCACCATACAAATCCACCCAGTTCGAAGCCGGCGTGAAGGTCGACTGGGGCAAGTTTACCACCACGCTCAGCGCCTTCCAGATCTCGCAGCCCAGCATCGTGACCAACACCGCGACCAATACCCAGCAGCTTGCCGGCGAACAGCGCAACCAGGGCATCGAATTCAATTTCTTTGGTGAGCCGATCGAAGGCGTGCGCCTGATCGGCGGCGCGATGTTCCTGAATGCCGTCCTGACCAAGACACAGGGCAACCTGATGGATGGATGGACGGCGGCGGGCGCGCCCGGCGTGCAGCTCAACCTGGGCGGCGAATGGGACACGCCATTCATCCGCGGCCTCACCTTGACAGGCCGGGCCGTGTACACCGGCGCACAATATGTCGGCATCGGATTCCCGCGGCAGATGGTGCCGGACTGGGCCCGCTTCGATGTCGGCGCCCGCTATGCGCTGGACAACATGTCCAGCCCGACCGGCAAGCCCGTGGTCCTTCGCTTCACGATCGACAATCTCTTCGACGCCAACTACTGGGCGTCGGTGACGGCATCAAACGTCCTGTATATCGGCTCGCCGCGTACTTTCCGTCTCGCGCTCACGACCGACTTCTGACAGCCTGACCCGATCGAAAGTCTTCCGCCTTGAGTTCGATCGTCTGACCGTGCGGCGTGCGATCGGCTGCGTGGTCCCAGGCATCGTAGTAGCGGTCGAGTGTCTCCGGTGAGGCGATACCCTTGCGGGCCACCAGCCGTTCGAGAGTCGCGAGCCAGTGGCGGTAGTAGGTCGAGCCGTCGTCGGGATCGCCGCCCGTAATGGCGGTCTTGATCTGGGTGCCGAGCTCGTCGGCCCATTCGTTCCACGAGAAGACACCGCGCTGCTGCAGGGTGAGCGCCATGGCAAAGGCCTGGGCCTGCCACGGCTCGGCGAAGACCGGCGCCTCGCCCTCGCAGGGAATGCCCGGGACCGTCTCCAGCGCCGCGCGAACGGAAGCGAGATCGGACGGCATCACGCCGGCTCCAGATAGGGCTCGAAAGCCTCGATGGAGACGGTGGTGCCGTCTTCCGCGTCAGGGCCCCACAGTTCCTTGCCGTCGAACACGACGGTGTAGAGCCATTCGCCCTGCTTGATGCCCTTCTCGACCATCGCGTCGGGATAGGTGTGGCAGCCCTGGATGCGCTCGACGGTGCCGACATGGCCGCGCGCGAAGCGCGGCAGGCGGGTGTGCGAATGGGGATGGATGTTCTTCGCACGAACTTTCTGGCCGACCTTGAAGACGGAGGGTGCGCGCGGCGGCTGGTCGTGGCTGGGTCGGCTCACGGAGGCGCCGGCCTTCGCGCCCGACAAAGGCTGGCGCTTCAGCGGGCGGCCCGGTCGATTCGAATGACCGCTCGCCAGCTCGGCCTCGGAGACGAGACCACGGTCGAGGCAGAGCCGTTCGAGCCGCAGGAACCACTTCTTGTAATAGGAGGAGGAGAGATAGACCGCGGGCGGCAGGGTCTCGATCCAGTAGCGGCCGACGTCGATGTTCCATTCGCCGGCCGAGCCCATGACGCGATTGAGCGCGAAGGAACGCGCCTGCCAGTCGGCGTGGAAGGGGACTTCGTGAGCGGCGGGCGTGACCTTGCCGAAGCCGTCCATGCCGCCCATGTCGTGGACGCCGTTCATGCGGCCACCTCGTTCGCCTTCTTCGGGAAGCCGGTGCCGATCATCGAATCGCGCGTGACCAGCTCGGCGAGCTTCTCCTCGGACCAGCCTTCGGTGGCGGCGGGCCGCATCGGCAGGACGATGAAGCGCGTCTCCGCCGTCGAGTCCCAGACGCGGACCTTCGTCTCGTCGGGCAGGGTAACGCCGAAGTCGGCCAGCACCTTGCGCGGCTCCTTCACCGTGCGGGCGCGGTAGGGCATGGACTTGTACCAGGCCGGCGGCAGGCCCAGCAGATCCCACGGGTAGCAGGAGCACAGGGTGCAGACGATCATGTTGTGCGTGGTGGGCGTGTTCTCCACGGCGATCAGGTGGTCGCCGACCCTCTGCTGCAGCCCGAGCTGCGCGATCGCCTTGCTGGCATCCGCGAGCAGGGCCGTGCGGAAGTCGGGATCGGCCCAGGCGCGCGCCACGACCTGCGCGCCGATATGCGGACCGATCTTCGTCTCGTAGGTCTCGATGATCGAATCGAGCGCCGCCGGATCGACGTAACCCTTCTCCGTCAGGATGGTTTCGAGCGCGCGGACGCGAAGCTGCATCTCCGACAGCTCGGAGCCATGTTCGTGGTCATGGTGATCGTGGTCGTGACCATGATGATGGTCGTGCCCATGCTTGTGGTCGTGGTCGTTCGACATTGCATCCCCTGATCGTTTACGCGGGATTGGCAAACAGTTGTCGAACGTTAGGCCATCCGCTTTCGGCTCACCAGAGCCGCCGCGTCCGATCGAATTTCGCCAAGCTTTCGTTTCGAATTGCGAGTCATTCGCAATTCTAATATCCTAGGGATGGCCAACCGTGCCGAGTTCGGATGGCGTTTGGGTCCCGAAGACATACCGTGCCGTCCGACACCACCGCCCTCTTCATCGAGCATCGCCGCTTGCTGGTCGACTATGCGACGGGCATCGTCGGATCGCGCTCGCAGGCCGAGGATGTGGTGCAGGAAGCCTGGCTGCGCTTCGATGAAACCGCGAAGAACCGCTTTCTCGACGAGCCGCTGGGCTATCTCTATCGCATCGTGCGCAATCTCGCGCTCGACGGCCGGCGCAGGATCGCCCGCGAGAACGAAGCGCTGGTCAATGGCGTCGCCGCTTCGGTAACCGCGCCCGGCACCGTCGCGACGCCCGAGATGCTGGCGCTGTACCGCGATGAGCTGCGCCTTCTCGAGGAGGCCCTCGCCGAGCTGCCGGAACGCACGCGGATCGCCTTCGAAATGCACCGGCTGGACGGCTGCAAGCTGCGCGAGATCGCCATGTTCCTGGGCATTTCACTGCCGCTGGCGCATGTGCTGGTCACCGAGGGAATCCGTCACTGCAAGCGACGGCTGGGCTGGAAATAATTCGTCGCGCGCGAATTATTTCCTAGAAAACCGTTCGAGCTGGTCGTTGGCTGGGTGAAGGGTAAATCCCTGTGTCGCCGACGCAGGGGCCGCAAGGATTGCGGGCGCGATACCCGAGCGAAAGGATGGGATGGAGCGCGTACCGGACTCCGCTGCCGAGCGAGCCTCGGATGAAGCCACCGAATGGCTGATCCTCCTGCAGGAAGAGCCGGACGATGCCGAGCTGCGCGGCCGCTTCGACGCGTGGCTGAGGGCCGACCCCGCGAACGAATCCGCGTGGACCTCCACCCGGACTTTCTCCGGCGTGGCCGCGCTCCTGCCGGCCGCACGTGCCGCGCGCGAGGCGCCGCTCGTGAACGCTCCCCGCGCGGTCGAGGCGGAACCGCCACGTCCGCTGGCACGTCCGCTGGCACGTCCGCTGGCGCGAGCCGTCCGCCGTCGCTGGACCGTGCCGACCCTGGCCCTGGCGGCCGCGGCCTGCCTGGCCTTGTGGGCCGGGCCTGCGTTGCTCCTGCAATTGCGCGCCGATCATGTGACCGGCACGGCCGAGCTGCGGCAGCTGGATCTGCCCGATGGCAGCCGTGTGACCCTGGCGCCAGCCAGCGCCATCGCGATCGTCGACGATGCGCGCGGACGACATGTGCAGCTGCTGGCGGGCGAGGCCTTCTTCAAGGTGCGGCCCGATCCCGCACGTCCGTTCCGCGTCACGGCGCGCGACGTCGAGGCGACGGTGCTGGGCACGAGCTTCGACGTGCGCCTCGGCAGCGACGATGTCTCGGTGTCGGTGGAGGAGGGCATCGTCGCGGTCGGTGCCGTGGGTAAATCCGTCGAGGTCGCCGAAAGGCTCGTCGCCGGAGAGTTCGTGCGCGTCTCGTCGAGCGGCACGGTGCGGGGGAGCGAGCCACCCACGCTCATCGGCGCCTGGCGTCTTGGGCAGCTCTACGCGCAGGAGACGCGACTCGGCGATGCGATCGACCAGTTGCGGCGCTACTTCGACGGCACGATCGTGGTGACCGACGGCGCGCTCGCCGATCGCCATGTCACGGGCGCCTACAATCTCAGCGATCCCGAGGATGCATTGCGCGGCATGGCGCGCGTTCACGGCGCCACGGTGCGACGCATCACGCCGTGGCTGCTGATCGTCTCGGGCTCCTGACACGCAAAAAAATCCGGCCGAAAGATTTCCTTAGAAAAGCTCGCGAGGTGGTCGTTGCCTCACTGAAGGGACGAGGCGCAGCGCCGATGTCCCTGCTCAGTGGCGGAGATGGCGGCGATGGATAAGCGTTTGAGTTCTCTTGGCGCAAAGGCCCTGCTGGGAACGTCGGCGATCACGCTGGCTGTTGCGGTGGGCACTCCCGTCGCCTTCGCGCAATCGGCCGACGTCCAGACCGTCCAGGCGCCTGCGCTGCGCACCTTCAACATCCCGCCGCAGTCCCTGGCCAGCTCGTTGCCGCTGTTCGGCCAGCAGTCCGGCCGCCAGATTTCCGCCGACAGCGCGCTGGTGCGCGGTCTCGCGACGCAAGGCGTACAGGGCACGATGAGCGTCGACGAAGCGCTGCAACGGCTTCTCGCCGGTACCGGCCTCACCTACAGCGTGCTCGGCGGGACGACGATCGCCCTGCAGCGCGTCGGACAGGCACCGCACGATCCGTCGGCGTTGCAGCTCGATCCGGTACAGGTCCAGGGCCATCATGTGCCGGCGCAGGCCGAGATCGGCAGCCTGCTGCCGCCCTTCGCCGGCGGAAACGTCGCGCGCGGCGGACGGGTGGGTGAACTCGGCAATCGCGACTACATGGATACGCCGTTCAGCACGACGAGCTACACCGAGAAGTACATCGAGCGGAACCAGGCGCGCACCATCATCGATGCGGTCGCGGACGATCCCACGATCCGCCCCGCCTATGGGCAAAGCCAGTTCAACGACAACCTGCAGATCCGCGGCTTCACGCTGAATCCCGGCAACATGTCCTTCAACGGGCTCTATGGCGTGACGCCGATCTTCGCGATGGACCTGGCGGGCATCGAGCGGATGGAGGTCTTCCGCGGGCCGTCGGCGATGCTGAGCGGCATGGCGCCGTCGGGCGCCATCGGCGGCACGATCAACTTCGTGCCGAAGCGTGCGACCGACCAGCCCATCACACAGCTCGTCGCCCGCTATGCCAGCAACACCCAGTTCGGCGGCAACATCGACTTCGGCCGGCGCTTCGGACCCGACAACAGCCTGGGACTGCGCGTGAATGCGGCGTACATGGGCGGCGACACGGCCGTCGCCTACAACAACGACAGGCTCCTCAACCTGACGGTCGGCTTCGACTTCAGGAGCGAGCGGACGCGCATCGACGCCGACCTGGGCTACATCAACCGCAACATCACGGGCGCGCAGGGCGGCATCAGCCTGGCCGCCGGCCTGCTGCTGCCGCCGGCTCCCAGCGCGCAGAACAACTTCTACCAGCCGTGGCGGCTGTTCTACACCGACCAGACCTACGGCATGATGCGCTTCGAGCACGACATCACCGAGGACATCACGGCCTTCGTGAAGGTCGGCGGGCGGCGGACGAACGGCGTGACCCTCAACTATGCCGTGCCCATCTCGAACGTGTCCGGCGGCTTCACGTCGGTGGGCGCCCGCGCCCCCCTGTATGACGAGTCGCTCAGCGCCGATACCGGGCTGCGGGCGCGCTTCTCGACCGGCGGGCTGAAGCACGAGGCCGTCGTCAGCGGATCGCTGGTCAGCACATGGGCGGGCTCGCAACGCACCGTCCTGACGGCAAATCTGCCATCCAACATCTATTCGCCGACCTACTATCCGGCGCCGAACGTCAACGGCCTGTCGTCGGGCTCGCGGCCGACTTCGCATCAGGCCCTGAAGAGCATCGGCGTCATCGACGCCGTCTCCGCGATGGATGACAAGGTCCAGCTGATCGGCGGCCTGCGCTACCAGACCGTCCAGGTCTCGAGCTGGGATGCGAACGGCCTGCTGCCGACGCCGGGATACGACCAGAACGCGGTGACGCCGTCGGTCAGCGCCATCGTCCGCCCGTGGAAGGAGGTGTCGTTCTACGGCAACTTCATCCAGGCGCTGGAGCAGGGACCGATGGCCGGCGCCGGCCTCACCAATGCCGGCCAGGTCTTCGCGCCTTTCGTCTCCACGCAGTTCGAAATCGGCGCGAAGGTCGATCTCGGCAACTTCGGCGCCACGCTCAGCGCCTTCCAGATCACCCGGCCCAGCTCGTTCGTGAACGCCACCACCAATTCGCTCGTGGTTGACGGCCAGCAGCGCAACCAGGGCATCGAGTTCACCATGTTCGGCGAACCCGTGAAGGGCCTGCGTCCGATCGGCGGCTTCTCGATCCTGAACGCGGTCCAGACCAATACGCTGAACGGCACCAACAACGGCAAGTACGCGGTGGGCGTGCCGACCTTCCAGGGCAATCTCGGCGTCGACTGGGACGTGCCCTGGTTGAGGGGCCTCGAAGTGGGCGGCCGCGTCATCTACACGGGTGGCACTTTCATGGATGCCGCCAACCTGCAGCCGGTCCCGGCGTGGACGAGGGTCGACCTCAACGCCAGCTACACGTTCGAGCGCCCCGACGGCAAGCCGATCGCGCTGCGGGCGCAGGTGATCAACGTCGGCAACAACAATTACTGGATGTCGGCCTCGGGCGTGACCCAGGGCGCACCGCGCACGTTCATGCTGTCGCTGGCGGCCGACTTCTAGCGCCGGCCGCTCCGCATCCGACTCACCGGAGCTGGCGTCAGGGAGTGTTGAGCCTGATGTTCCAGATGTCTTCGCAATATTCGCGAATGGTGCGGTCGGAGGAGAACCAGCCCATCCGGGCCGTGTTCAGCACGCTGGCCTGCCACCAGGCATGGCGGTCGCGCCACTTCGCGGCCACCTCGCGCTGCTTCTCGGCATAGGCGTCGAAATCGCCGCAGACCATGAAGGTATCGTGGTGCGTGAGGACGTCGACCAGCTCGGCGTAGCGGCCGGGTTCGTCGGGAGAGAAGAGCCCGGAGCCGATGGCGCCGATGGCGTCGAGGAGATCGGGCGACGCCTCGATGGACTTCTTCGAATCGTTGCCCGCGGCCCGTCGCGCATTCACCTCCTCGGCGGTCATGCCGAAGATGAAGATGTTCTCCCAGCCGACATGCTCGCCGATCTCGATGTTGGCGCCGTCCAGGGTGCCGATGGTGAGCGCGCCGTTGAGCGCCAGCTTCATGTTGCCGGTACCCGACGCTTCCAGTCCCGCCGTCGAGATCTGTTCTGAAAGGTCCGCGGCCGGAATGATCCGCTCCGCGCGGCTGACATTGTAGTCGGGCACGAAGACGATCTTCAGCATGCCGCGGATCGTCTGATCGTTGTTCACGCGCGCGGCGACGTCGTGGATCAGCTTGATGATCAGCTTGGCGCGGTGGTAGCTGCTCGCGGCCTTCCCGGCGAAGAGCTTCACCCGCGGCGTCCATTCGCGCGTCGGATACATCCGCATCGACTGATAGAGCGCCACGGTTTCGAGGATGTTGAGGAGCTGGCGCTTGTATTCGTGGATGCGCTTGATCTGGACGTCGAACATGGCGTCCGGGTCGATGCGGATCTGCAGCGAATCGGCGATGCGGTTCGACAGGGCTTCCTTGTTGGCGCGGCGGACGGCGATCAACCGCTCGTGCAGCGCGCTGTCGCCGGCGCTCTTGGCCAGCGCCTCGAGCGCCTGAGGATCGTCCATCACTTTTTCGCCGGCGACATCGACGAGCAGCCTGGTCAGTCCCGGGTTGGCCTCGAAGAGCCAGCGGCGGAAGGTGATGCCGTTGGTCTTGTTGACGATGCGGTTGGGATAGAGCTCGTTGAGATCGCGGAACACGGTCTGCCGCATCAACCCTGTATGCAGGGCCGACACGCCGTTGATCCTGTGCGAGCCGATGAAAGCCAGGGTGCCCATGCGGACGCGGCGCCCGTTGTGCTCGTCGATCAGCGACAGCGCGGCAACCAGCGACGCGTCCTGCTTCTTGTCGGCCGGGATATGGGCCAGATGCCGCGAGTTGATGAGATAGATGATCTGCATGTGGCGCGGCAGCAGGCGTTCCATGAGCTGGACCGGCCAGGTCTCCAGCGCTTCCGGCAACAGCGTATGGTTGGTGTAGGAGAATACTGCCTGCGTGATCTGCCAGGCGTCGGACCAGGGCAGGGCATGCTCGTCGACCAGCAGGCGCATCAGCTCGGCGACCGCGATGGCCGGATGGGTGTCGTTCAGCTGGACGGAGGCATACTCGCCGAGGCTGCGGATGTCGCCGAACTGCTCGATGTGCCGGCCGACGAGGTCGGCGAGGGAGGCGGCGGAGAAGAAGTACTCCTGGCGCAGGCGCAGTTCCTGGCCGGCCGGCGTGTGCTCGCTGGGATAGAGGACCTGCGAGATCGCATTGGCGCGCGCCCGCGCCGAACTCGCACCGACATGGTCGCCCTGGTTGAAGGCATCGAGTCGCAAGGGGTCCGGGGCGCGGGCCGACCACAGGCGCAGGGTGTTCACGTGCTTGCCGCGCCAGCCGGGCACCGGCGTGTCATAGGCGATGGCGTCGATCGTCTCGGCGGGATGCCAGACGTAGCGGATGCTGGTCTCGTCGGCATGGTTGCCGCCGAGCGCTTCAACGGTCCCGCCGAAATGGACTTCGTGCCGGGCCTCGGGACGCTCGAACTCCCAGGGATTGCCGAGCGACAGCCACAGTTCGGGATATTCCTGCTGCCAGCCGTTCTGGATGACCTGGCGGAACAGCCCGTGATTGTAGCGGATGCCGTAGCCGTAGGCGGCCACGGAGAGCGTCGCCATGCTCTCCATGAAGCAGGCGGCCAGCCGCCCGAGGCCACCATTGCCCAGCGCCGCATCAGGCTCGATGTCGCGCAGCGTATCGAGGTCCACGCCCAGCTCGGCCAGGGCGGCCCGCATGGGTTCGAGCAGATTGAGGTTGTTCAGGTTGTCGATCAGCAGGCGGCCGATCAGGAACTCCAGCGACAGGTAATAGACCTGCTTGCGCTTTTCCGCATGCGTTTCTCGGCTCGACTGCATCCATCTATCGACGATGCGGTCGCGGACCGCCAGCGCCGTGGCGATGAACCAGTCGCGCGTGGTGGCCACCACCGGATCCTTGCCGACGGAATAGGTCAGCTTCCGGATGATGCCCCTGCGCAGGGCGGCGACATCCTCGTCCCGGGAGGGCAGGGCCAGTCGGGAAGCGATGGCGTTGCTGACGGCTGGTGGTGTTTCACTCATCAGGATCGGTCCTCGTATTGCCTAAGGTGATCGCCCGCATTCAACGCCATCGAACCATGCCACATCCGGCTTGCGGGTTGGATTTCCGAAACAGCAGATCACGATTGCCGTGTCGTTCGGCATCTCATTCCGTTTTCACCGGAACACGGTTCGTCCTGGTGCGTTAAGCGAAGTTGGACGGCGATATGCCTGCTCGATATGCGGCTGCACCTCCTCGCGGGTCAGTACGAAGGTGGTGGTGCCGCGCGTCCATACTGTGTTCGACGGATCGTGCAGGCTGACGGCGTCGTAGCGCTTGTGGACGGTGAACATACCGGCACGGGCTTTCGCCACGGCCGGACGGTTGGTCTCGTCGGCCGGCCAGTCGGCCCAGCCGTCGTATCGGCGCGCGACGTCGATCACCCTCCATCTGGTCGTGACCGGCGTCGGCAGCCCGATCGTGCCGCCCACCTCGCGCCGGCCGACGATGTATCCGCCTTCTCTGCGCAGGGGATTGCCGGTGAGGAGGAAGACCAGCCGGTCGCTCGACGGCGCCGTCGGATCGTCGGCGTGCTGGCGCATCCAGTGTGAGGCGACCTGCGCACCCTGGCTGTGCGCCAGCACGATCACCGGCCCCGAGGTCGTGCGCAGTGCCGCATCGAGCGCTGCCACGCCCTTGGAGATCGAATCCGATGCAAGGCTCGCGGGATAGCGGACCTCGCGCATCGTGTAAGGGGGCCGCGCGAAGACGCCGCCGAACTGGCGCGGCATGTAGCGGGTGAGGTTGAAGTTCAGCCCCGACAGGGTCAGCACCGTCGCAGCGTGCGGGAGGGGAAGGAACGGGCTGCGATCCTCGGCGAAGGTCGGTACCGGCTTGGCAAGCGCAAACGCTACAAGCGCCAACATCAGAGACAGGACTAGGCGCGTAATCAGCCGGAGCATGCTGAGGAACGCCGCTGCGCCCATTCGTTCCATGCCAGCGACGAATTTACTATCGTTTGCTCAAGGAGCCCACCCCGGCGAGCAAGGCGGCGACTTGCGCCTGCCGGGTTGCTCCCATCTTCGACAGAACTGAACGGACTTGTGTCCGAACCGTGTTTACGGAGGTCCGACGGGCGGCGGCCAGGTCGGCGATGGATCGGCCCTTGGAGATCCATTGGGCAACGACGGCTTCAGCCGGCGTCAGATCGAAGAGCGACTGGATCACATCTGCAGACGGGGTCGTTCTCGTGGCGAGGGGGCTGACGACAAGCACTGCAGTGCCGCCGTCGAAGAGGTCCCTTGCCTGCCCGGCGGTCGGGATGACGTGGCAAACTGCAACATGACGCTCCGTCGGCCGGCTCACGAATGAGCCCGTCATGATGGGCATGGCCGCCGACAGTTGCGCGCAGGCGTCCTTCAGCAGGCCCGCCGCCTTGCGATCCACCAGACTGAGGCGATCGGCGCTCAGCCACTTGATGTGGGTCGTCAGCTGCTCGATCAGCGAGTTGGCGGCCAGTACCTTGCCTCGACCGTCGAGGATGGCGGCAGGCAATCCGATAGCGGCCAGCGCGTCGGTCGCCGCCCGCATCCGCTCCAATCGCAGCCTTGCGGCGAGCAATCCCGCGCGCGCGAGATGGGGCCGGAAGGAATCCAGAAGCGATACTTCATGCGAGGCGAAGCTCGCCTCACCCTCGAGCCTCTGCAGGTGGATTACGAGCGTTTCCTCGGAAAGCGTTTGGATGGCCGTCGCAATGCCATGGTTGAATCCCCACTTGCGCGCCCATTCATGGCGGAACGGATCGCGTTCCCACTCGGCGGGTGTGAATACGTCGTCGCTGCGGACAAAGCCCGCGTGATTCGCCGCGATCAGGCGCGCCGCGATCTCTGTCCGCGTGGGCACGTCGGACTGGAAGTACTCGGTCGTGGCCGCGCTGATCGCCGGTGAAAGCGAATGTCCCAACCAGCCGTCGCTCCGCCGGATCGCCACGAGAGCCCTGGGCGTGTCCACGATTGACCCGAACTCCTCCAGAACTTCAGGCCAAAGCTCCGGGATCGATGCGGCCTCGTAGATTCGGCCGATGAGGGTTTCCCTATCCATCGATATCGTCGATTCGAACGGAGAGCTGCGTGAGCAGGCGTACGAGCGACGCCTGCCGATCGGTGTCGGTCTTGAACAAGAGGCTGCGCAACTGGGTCCGCACTGTATTGATCGACAGGCCGGTCGAGGCGGCGACCTCCTGCAGGCTTTCGCCGCCGGCCATGGCCTGCGCCAGCCGCGCCTCCGCCCCGGTGAAGCCGAACAGGCTCTGCAGCACCGCGGCGTGTAGCGGCGCCCCGGTCGGCACATGCAGCAGTATCAGGCTGGCGCGATCGCGGATGCCGAGGGTGTCGGCCCGCCGTCCGGCCAGCGGCGCGACCTGAACGATGAGTGGCGCGCGAGATGCAGGGAGCTGTGCGCGCTCGATCCGGAACGCGCCGGCGGAGGACAGGTTCGAGGCCTCGCGCACCAACTTGTGCAGAAGCTGCGTGTATCTGGGGTTCTCCGCCCGCAAGGCCTCGCCCGCGCGGCCACCCAGGAGGCCGCGGCCGGGGCCGAGGCAGGATTCGGCCACGCGGTTCATTGCCAGCGGCCGGCAGTCCGGATCGACGACGATGAGGCCGAAGGACAGCGAGTCGATGGCCGCTTCCAGCAAGGCCCTCGCATCGTCGCGCGTCCCGACCTGCTGCGCCATGCGCAACGACTGGCCGATATGTCCGCTCAGACGTTGGAGGATCTCGAGCTCGCGGCGCACGAAATTCGGCGACGTGGAGGTCCGGTGCAGACCCATCACCGCGCGATGCTCGCCGACATCGAGGATGGTGCCGATGCAAAAACGGCAATCCGCCAGCGGCTTGACCAATTCATTGTAAATGTCGCTGCGCAACCACTCCTTGTCGGATACCAAGTCCGATATCAGGAAGGCCTTGCCCCTTGGCCCCGCCATGCCCGCCATCGCCCAGGTGTCCCGCGTCCACCACTCGCTGGCGTAGTGTTGAAGGAAGCGCGGGTCGAGGTTGCTGGCGAGCAACTGGGCCTCGCCGGCGGCTGGATCCTGCAGGGTGGCGAGCATCGAGTCCGCGCCCACGAGGTCGCGCATCTGTTGGAAACATTGCTGCCAGGAATCGGGTTGAAGGACCGTGTCGTAGATCGCCGTCACGACCTGATCTTCGCTGATCCTCGAACGCGCCATGCCTCACCGGGTGAAAATAACCACCAACGCAACGCGTACTCACGGTCACTGAAATACAGTTTCAGTGCAAGCACGCAAACGGGGTTATTTATCGCGGCGTGCGGAATCGAACCGTACTTCCCATCCTGCTTGTAGGCATTGCTCATCCATTCAGATGAAGCGATCTGGCGCCAGTTGCCGTAGCCCTCTTCGGGGAGGATCGCGGGTGTGCGATCGTGGCGGGAATGGCAAATGCCAGTTTACAACTACATCGTCCACGCTGGGGTCAACGCACCCTACATGACGCTCGGTGATGCATTCTTCGCGGGGTCGGCCCCGACCACGCGCGACCAGCACGTGATCTACGACCAGGCGAGCGGCCTGCTGTCCTACGACCTCGACGGCAGCGGCGCGCGCCCTGCCATCGCCTTCGCCCAGGTCACACCCGGCACCGTGCTCGACCACAACGACTTCCTGACCGTGTGAGGTCCTCGGGCGTCGATCACGCGGAGACCTGAGATTCGTTGTGCTCCGACGGCGGTTGCCACAGATTGAGGGCGACGTCCCCGGAGTCGTGGAAGACCATCGAATGCTGCGCCTGGCCTGTGTTGCTGCCGTCCTTCTCGCTTTGACTTCGGAGGGCCAAGCGCAGACCGACGCGCCGCGGACCCGTTCGTTGTGCGGCGAACTGCCGGCCAATGCCGAGAGGCGGGACTATTCGCCCTGGAAGGAGTGGAGGGCCGACGTTCTGCGTCATCTCGATCGTTTCAAGCGCTATCCGGTCAACCGCCAGGAAGGCGTGGCCTGCGTGTTCTTCGTCCTTAGCCGCGACGGTCGCGTCGTGTCATCGAAGATCTACAAGAGCGCCCGGAGCGGACAACTCGACGCCGAGGCTCTCAATATGCTGGAGCGCGCGCAGCCCTTGCCGCCGCCGCCCCTGGAGTCGCAGGAGACCATCGAGGTCCTCCTTCCGATCAATTTCTATCGCCGGTGACCGTCCTGCGCTTGCCACAATTGCGAACGACTCGCATTTGAGTTACGCAGGGCACGGTATCGGGATCGGGAGCGGCACCGCGGGTGTCTCAGAACGCAGCCATCTTCATGGGCAATCGCCGGGCGCTGGTGGAGTACGCCGCGGGGCTCGTCGGATCGCGTTCGCTCGCCGAGGATCTGGTGCAGGAAGCGTGGTTGCGCTTCGACAGCGCCGCCGAGAAGCAGTTCGTGCGCGAGCCGCTCAACTATCTCTACCGCATCGTGCGCAACCTGGCGCTCGACCGGAAGCGCAAGACGATGCGCGAGGACAGGATCTTCGCCGACATCGACATCGACCTGGCCGCCGCAGCGTCGCCGGACAATCCCGCGACGCCCGAGACGCAGGCGCTGTTCCGCGACGAGCTGCGCCAGCTCGAGCGGGCGCTCGCCAGCCTGCCGGAGCGCAGCCGCAACGCCTTCGAGATGCACAAGTTCGGTGGCGCCAAGCTGCGCGAGATCGCGGAATTCCTCGGCGTGTCGCTCTCCATGGCGCAGGTTCTGGTCGACGACGCGATGGAGCATTGCAAGCGGGAGCTCGGCTGGCACTCGTCGGACATGCAGGAAAAGACGTCGGCAAGGACGTCTAAGAGTTAGAAGAGAGGGTGTTCCGGTTGCCCGCGCGCCCGGGATTGCTAGGAGAAGGGATGGAAGCGCCTACCGAACCGGCACGGCAAACTCCCTCGCGGCAGGCCAACCGATGGTGGATCCTGCTGCAGGAGGAGCCTCATGACGAGGTGCTGCGGCGCCGCCTCGACCTGTGGCGGAACGCCAGCGCGGAGAATGAGGACGCCTGGCAGGAAGTCGAGCGGCTGCACCAGCTCGCCGGTCACAGTCATGCCGCACAAGGCGCCGACCAGGACTGGCGCCGCTTTCTCGCCGACCGCCGAGCGTCGTCGGGTGAGCAGCCGCACGCCGAGCCCGCAAGGCCAGCTGTAAAGGCAAGAGCGCGCAGCGCCCGGCCGCGATGGATGATGGCAGGCGCCGGCGTGGCGCTCGCCGCGATGCTCGCCTTCCTCTGGGTGCCGGTCGTGCTGGTCAATCTGCAGGCCGACCATGTCACCTCGACCGCCGAGCTGCGCAGCCTCACCTTGGAGGACGGCAGCACCGTCACCTTGTCGGCGGACAGCGCCATCGCGGTGTCGCTCACGCCGTCCGAGCGGCAGGTGAAGCTGCTGAGGGGCGAGGCGTTCTTCCAGGTCACGAGCGACACACGCCGGCCCTTCAAGGTGATCGCCAGCGAGGTGCAGGCGACCGTCGTGGGCACGCAGTTCGATGTCCGCCTGGCCGCGGGCGATGTCACCGTCGACGTTGCCGAGGGCCTCGTCGCCGTCGGCAAGGTCGGGGCCGGCGATGGCGAGAGGATCGGCGCGGGACAGACGATCAGCATCGCGTCGAACGGCAAGGCGCGGCAGGGCACCTTGCCGACCGAGTTCGTCGCGGCTTGGCGGCAGGGGCGCCTGCTGACGGCGGAGATTCCCTTGCGCGATGCCGTGGAGCAACTCCGGCGTCACTTCAACGGTACGATCGTCCTGACCGACGGTGCGCTCGGCAGCCAGCCGGTCACCGGCGCCTATACCCTCTCCGAACCCGAGAGCGCGCTCCGCGCCATCGCCAAGGCCCATGGCGCCACCGTGCGGCGCGTCACGCCCTGGTTGCTGGTGATCTCGCCATCCTGAGCCGGGCGCCGAAAAAAGTTTTCTTTGTGATTGGAATCTGTCCGACCTGTGGCGTCGGAAGGGGCAAGGAAGTAGCCACGCGACACCAGAAAGGGTGAGCCGCCGCTGATCGCACCTGCTTCCAAGGCATATGGAGTGCAGTGATGTCGGCGTACGGCGGTGCGAGGCGCGGAATCGCGTCCGGATTCATCTCGGTTCTCCTGACCGGCACGGCTCTGGCTTTGGTGCCGGCGACCGTGCGGGCTCAGGAAAGCGTGGAAACAGCCCAGGCGGCTACGCGCTACCAGTTCAACATCCCGGCCGGGCCGCTCGCGAGCGCGCTGGCCCAGTTCGGCCAGCAGTCGGGCCGCCAGGTCACCGCCAACACCGACAGCATCCGGAGCGCTTCCACGGCGGGCGTGCAGGGCAACCTGACGGTAGAGGAAGCCATGCAGAGGCTGCTCACTGGAACGGGTGCGACTTACAGCATCGGCGCCGGATCGGTCATCTCTGTCCAGCGTGTTGGGCCGACTGGATCGAACGCCCTGACGCTCGATCCGGTGCAGGTGCAGGGGAATATCGTGCCGGCGCAGGCGGAGATCGGCAATCTGACGCCGACTTATGCTGGTGGTGAGGTCGCGCGTGGCGGCCGTGTCGGTGTCCTGGGCAATCGTGACTATATGGACACGCCGTTCAGCACGACGACCTACACCGAAAAGTTCATCAAGGACACTCAGGCTCGTTCGATCATCGATGTTCTTGTGGACGACCCTTCAATTAGGGCCAGCTATGGCCAGTCGGCCTATGATGATCGCATGTATGTACGGGGATTCGCCCTTACGTCCCAAGACATGGCCTTCAACGGGCTTTACGGCGTCACGGGAATTGTTGCGGTGCCTCTGGCCGGCATCGAGCGCGTGGAAGTCTTCCGTGGCCCCTCCGCGATGCTGAGTGGAATGGCGCCGCGAGGCGCGGTCGGCGGAACCATCAACTTCGTGCCCAAGCGCGCACCCGATGCTGGCATCACCCAGGCAACGGCGCTCTATTCGTCGAACGCGAACTTCGGCGGTCACATCGATGTGGGCCGGCGCTTTGGCGCCGACAAGGAACTCGGCGTGCGCGGTAACGCCTATTACACCGGCGGCCCCACGAACGTGAACAACCAGGCCGACCAGCTAATCAATCTCACGCTCGGCGTCGATTACCGCAGCCCGCAAACCCGGCTCGATTTCGACATTGGCTATCTTCAAAGAACGGTGAGCGGAGGCCAGCCCGGTGCGTTCGTGCGGGCCGGCCTGCTGGTGCCGGCGGCGCCGAACACGGCCGCGAACTTCTATCAGCCCTGGGAGTTCCTGACGACAAGCGCAGGCTACGGGGATCTACGCCTGGAGCACGACTTCGCCGACAACCTGACGGGCTTCATCAAGGCAGGCGGCAACAACCAGAATTTTGCATCGCTCTGGGCCTATCCGACGATCCAGAACACCTCTGGCGGAACGACGGCGACGCCGAGCAAGTTCGTCTCCTGGTATCAGAATGCCTCATTCGAGGCGGGCGCACGCGGACGGTTCGAGACAGGAGGCCTGAAGCACGAAGCGGTCGTGAGCGGGTCGTATCTCATCAACTGGACCGGAGCGATCTCTCAGAACGCGCCGCCGGTGGTCGCGTCCAACATCTACGCGCCGATCGCTCAGCCGGTTCCGAACCTGACGGGGTTTGCACAGGGTGCACCTCTGACGTCCCAGAGCGTACTCAGCAGCATCGGCCTGATCGACGCCATCTCGGCCTTCGGCGACAAGGTACAATTGATCGGTGGTGTGCGCCTGCAACAGATCCAGGTCGCGAACTGGAATGCATTGACGGGTTTGCCGACGCCTGGATACGCGCAGAGCGCCGTGACGCCGACCGTCAGCCTCATCGTCAAGCCCTGGAGCTATCTCTCGTTCTACGGCAACTACATCCAGGCGCTTGAGCAGGGCCCGACCGCCGCAGCCGGTCTCGCCAATGCCGGCACCGTCTTCGCACCCTTCACATCTACCCAGTTCGAAGTGGGTACGAAACTCGACCTTGGAGACTTTGGCGCGACATTGAGTCTTTTCCAGATCACCAAGCCGAGCTCCTACGTCAATGCGACGACGAACACCCTCGTCGTGCAGGGTCAGCAGGTGAACAGTGGCATCGAATTCACGATGTTCGGTGAACCGATCAAGGGTCTGCGGCCGCTCGGCGGCTTCTTGGCGATGAGCCCCGTGCTCACGAGCACGCTCAACGGCACCAACAACGGCCACTACGCGCCCGGCGTCTCGCAATTCCAGGCGAACCTCGGAGTCGATTGGGATACGCCGTGGGTCAGGGGCCTCACGGTGGGCGGCCGGGTGATCTACACGAGCCAGGCCTTCCTCGACCCCGCGAACCTGCAGTCCGTGCCGGCGTGGACGCGTTTCGATCTCAGCGCGAAGTACGTCTTCGAGCGCGCCGACGGCAAGCCGATCGCCATTCGTGGCCAGGTCACCAATGTCGGCAACAACAACTACTGGATGGCCGTGCCGGGCTACCTGACGCAGGGCGCGCCACGCACCTTCATGCTGTCGCTCACCGCAGACTTCTGATCAGGGCCGGCGACCATGCCGCCGCTGGTCGTTCTGGCTGGTTAGATGGAAGCCTCGTTCAGGCTGTCGATGAACTGGCTCCACACCTGGGCGGGTGTGGCGATCGGTGCCTTGCTGTTCGCCGTCTTCTGGATGGGGACCCTGTCGGTCTTCGATAAGGAGATCGATCGCTGGATGATGCCGGCGACACGTCTGGCGATGCCAGCCGATGGCGCATCATTCGACGGCCTGCGCCAGCAACTGCCAGCAGAGGTCAGGAATTCACCCTTCTGGTCAGCGCTCCTGCCGACGGATCGCGAACCCGCTTTTCGTGTGGGCTATCGGGCGGCAACAGGAGAGTTCAGGATACGCCATGCCGATCCGGCAAACGGTCGGCTGCTACCCGACCAGGGAAGCTGGGCCGGCTCGCGATTCATCTATCCGTTCCATTACAGCCTGCATATCGGATTCGCTTCGCTCGGCTACTGGATCGTCGGCCTCGCCGGCATGGTCATGCTGGTCCTGTGCGTTTCGGGCGTGGTGATCCACCGCCAGATCTTCGTCGACTTCTTCACCTTGCGCTCCGATCGTGCGCCGCGCCGCCTGGTGCTGGACCTGCACAACGTGCTCGGCGTGCTCGGCCTGCCGTTCCACTTCGTCATCTCGCTTTCCGGACTGATCATCTTCTTTTACGTCTACTTCCCGAGCGTCGCCGACCTCGCCTATGCAGGCGACCGCCAGACCCAGTACCGGGAGATGTTCGCCATAGGCGGCTACACGCGCGCCAAGGCAGGACAACCTTCAGCCGCTTCGGCGTCGCTGGACACGATCGTTGTCGACGCCTCGCGACGCTGGGCTGGAGGAGCGCCGAGTTTAATCCGCCTCTTCAATGACGGCGATGCCAACGCCTATATGGAAGTGAGGCGTGCGTTCGAGGCGGAGGTCCCGCTCAATCGCGACCTCGCCATCTTCGATGTGGCAACCGGATCGCTGCTCTACGACTTCACCACCGGGCCAGTGCACGACGTGCAGCTGTTCATCTCGGGCCTGCATTTCATCCAGTTTCGCCACTGGACGCTCCGCTGGGTCTACTTCGCTCTCGGCATGACCGGCTGCGCAATGATCGCGACGGGCTTCCTCTTCTGGATCGAATCCCGACGCAAGCGGCACGCGCAACTCGGTCTGAAGGGCGTTCCCATCGTTCACGGCCTGACCGTGGGATCGGTCAGCGGCATCATCATCGCCACTCTCTGCTTCTTCGTGGTCAACCGGCTTCTGCCCCTCGGCGCATCTTTCCTCGGCTACGAGCGCTATGCGCTTGAGATCTGGACCTTCTATCTCGTCTGGCTCGCGTCCTTCGCACATGCGTGGCTGCGGCCGTCACGTGCTTGGATCGAGCAATGCTGGACGATCGCGGCACTCTCGGTGGCGGCCGTGGCACTGAACTGGATCACCACAGGCGATCACCTCGTGCACAGTCTTGCGCATCGTCACCTCTGGCCTGTCGCCGGCATGGATGCGATGATGCTGGTGGCCGCCGTCGCGGCCTTTGCCACGGCACGCATGCTGGCGCGGAAACGATCCGCCGCAAGCACGCCAGCCCCAGCCCGAATTTCCCACGAAGCCTGATCCAAGGAGATCCCGACATGCGTCTCGCCTCAATTCTTGCCGTCGCCCTCGCCGGCGCGTCGCTCTCGCTGCCAGCTGCGGCCCACCAGATCTGGCTGGAAGCCCGCGACGGCAAGGTGCGCCTGTTCTTCGGCGAGTTCGGCGAGAACCTGCGCGAGGAATCGCCCGGCCTGCTCGACAAGCTGGAGCCGGGCGCGAAGTCGGTCGCGGCGGGCGCGACCAATGCCGCCACGGTCACCAAGGCGAAGAACGGCTTCGAGGTTGGCGCGACCCTGTCGCCGGGCGGCTCCGTCGTGGCCGAGGACAGCCGCTATCCCGTCATCTCGCGCAAGGACGGCACGAAGCTGATCTGGGTGCCCGCGGCGCGGCTCGTGACCGACACGGCGCCGCTGCAGCCGGTGCTCGACTTCGACGTGGTGCCCGCCGGCCCCGGCAAGTTCACGGTCTTCTTCAAGGGCAAGCCGCTTGCCAAGGCAAAGGTCGGGGTCACCACGCAGTCCGGCTGGGGCAAGGAGTTCCATACCGATGCCGACGGCACCTTCACGACCGACATGCCGTGGCGCGGCACCTATGTCATCGAGGCCAAGCACGACGACAAGGCGGCCGGCAAGCGCGGCAACGATGCCTACGACGCCGCGAGCTACGTCACGTCGCTGACCGTCATGCAACCGCAGGGCGTCGAGCCGCTGCCGGCGCCGCCGCCGGCGAAGCCGAACTGATCGGCTCGCACCGCCGCCGATAAAAATCGCAACACGGGGGGAGAAAGTCGGGCTGCTCGTTCGTCTTATTAAGAGGAGGGGGCAGTCGAATGCTTGAGGATTCATCCCGCGATATCGGCGAAATCGAAGCGTGGTGCCGCGACCGGAGCGTCCGGCCCACGAAGGCGCAACGGGCCATTCTCGAGGTTCTGGCCACGGCGACCGGTCAACCCTGTGCGCACGAAGTCCATCGGCTGGTGTCGGCCCGCAAGCGGATCGGGCTCGCAACCGTCTATCGCGCGCTCAATGGGCTGACGGCCGCCGGCATCGTCGCCCGTCATGAGTTCGGCGACGGCAAGGCCCGTTACGAATGCGCCCATCGCGGGCGTCATCCCCATCTCATCGATCTCGACAATGGCCGGATCGAGAAGGTCGATGTTTCCGGCCTGGCCGAGTTGCTGCAGGTCGAGGCCCGGCGGCTGGGTTTCAGGCTCGTGAACTATCGCCTGCAGATCATGGTCAGCGCTCTCGAACCGGCCGGCTGAGGTCCGTCAGCCCGGCCATCACCATCCCGTGACGTCATCGACCGGCGGCTGATCCTGGCCTAGAACGGGATCGGCCACGATGCCGTTTGGGATGAATGGGCGATGACGGCAGCCAAGCCGGACAGGGAACAGATACGCGAGGCTGTACGGGCCCGGCGCGCGGCCTCGTTCGGCAAGGGCAGAGGCCTGCCGGACGTCCCGCCGCGGCCTGGCCGCGGACCGCGCTGGTTGATGGTAGCCGGTGCGCTGATCGTGGTGCTGGCGCTCTCCTTCTGGCTGCCCTCGCTGGTGAAGAATATCGGCGTGGAGCACGTGACGACGACGGCCGAACACCGCAACGTCGACCTGCCGGACGGATCGTTCGTCGACCTCGGCGCCGCCAGTGCGCTCGACGTCAAGTTCAGCGAGACCGTCCGGCTGGTGAAGCTTCTGTCGGGCGAGGCCTTCTTCAACGTCAAGTCCGGCGATCCGCGCCCCTTCACGGTGCGGGCCGGAGCGGTGTCCCTCATCGCCACGGGCGGGGTCTTCAACGTCCGGCTGGGCGGCGAGGCCATTGTCGTGACCGTCGAGCAGGGATCGGTCGATGTCAGGCTGCCGTCCCACGAAACGGCCGAGGGCGCGATGGCGCCGGTGCTGCGCAAGGTGCAGGCGGGCGACCAGCTCGTTGCCCGGGAAGATGGAACGATCGAACAGCGTCCTGTTCCGGCCGGCGAGGTGGCTTCGTGGCGCCGCCACAAGCTCTCCGTCGACGGTGCGACGGTCGCCGAGGTGGTCGCGCAGCTGCGCCGCTACAAGGGCGGATGGATCATCGTGACCAACTCCGACCTCCTGCGTCGGCGCGTGACCGGCGACTACGACCTGCGCGATCCGATCGGGTCGATGCGTACGCTGTTCCAGCCGTTCGGCGCTCAGGTGCGCCCGTTCCCGGTGCTGATCGTCGTGTCGGGCTCCTGATCGCCCGCGACGTCAGACCTGCGTCAGCAGAGCGGCAGCTTCGCCTGCTTCGGCTTGTGTGCCTTCGTCACGGCTTGAGCCGTCCCTTGCGCCGCCTGCCGGGCGGCCTTGCGCTGTGCCTTCTGCTCGGGCGTGAGCTGAGGGCGCGACTTGGCCTTGGCCTGGCGACAGGAGCGGGTGTCCGGCGTACCTGCTTGAGGGTTGGCGCCGGTCTGGGGCGCGGTGGGAGCCACACCCTGCGTCGCGTCCGGCACCGCGTTCGGAACGCCGTCGTTTGCGGCCAAAGCGGCGGTGCCAAGAGCGGCACTGCCGAGAGCGGCCGTGGACGCCATCACCAGCAAAGTGCACAGCATGTGTCTTGTCGCGGACATGAGGTCCCTCCAGCGATGACGAGTGATGGCGCCCTATGCCGGGAGATTGCGTCGAATCGGTGAGAGGCCGTGGGTTTGTGTGAGGCAAAGGAAGGCGATTGGGTACGGCGGGTGACCGTGGATCGCAACTTGTCCTTTCCCGACCCGTTGACCGCATCTCATCGGGAGGAATGAACTCATGAGCAGCCTGGATAGTGCAGTCAGAGTGGCGGCCGCCTTGCGCGAGCAGAAGAAGTACGGAGAGGCCATCGACCTCATCGAGAAGGCGCTGGCCGCCGCCGCGCCTGACGACTTCCACCGCCTCGACGCCAACCGCGAGGGTTTGCGTGCGGCCGAGGCGGCGGGTCTTCCCGCCGTCGCCAAGCGCTTCCAGGACGCGATCGCGATCAAGGAGCCTGACGAAGAGGAAGAGGACTAGGCGGCTTCAGTCGCAGGCGTGCGGATCGAGGGCGAGCTGTCGGCGCGTGACCTGCATCTGTGCCAGCACGAGCACAAGGCTCAGCGCCGCCAGCACGGCACCTGAAATTGCCACGGCGCCATAGCCGAAGCCCGCCCGCAGCATCTCCGCGCCCAGCGCGGCGCCCAGCGCATTGCCGAGATTGAACGCGCCGATGTTCACCGACGAGGCGAGGCCCGGCGCGCCGGTGGCGGCGCGCATCACCCGCATCTGCAGCGGCGGCACCACGGCGAAGGCGGCCGTGCCCCACACGAGCAAGCCGACCGCCGCGCCGGCCTGGCTGGCGGCGAGCCAGGGAAAGGCCAGCATCGAAGCGACCAGCAACAGGAGGAAGCCGATCAGTGCGCCGTCGACCGAGCGGTCAGCCAGCTTGCCGCCGACGGCATTGCCGATCGTGAAGCCGACGCCGATCAGCACCAGCATCGCGGTGATGACGCCCGGCGAGGCATTGGACAGGGTTTCCAGCGACGGGCTGATGTACGTGTAGAGCGTGAACATCGCGCCGGCGCCCATCACCGTGGTGGTCAAGGCCATCAGCACGGCGGGCCGGCCGATGACGCGCAGTTCGGCGCGCACGTCGACACGCTCGCCTGCGCGGCCGGCCGGCAAGGCGAGTCGCAGCGAGGTCATGGCGAGAAGGCCCAGCAGGGCGATGGCGGCAAAGGATTCGCGCCAGCCTATGGCCTGGCCGAACCAGGTCGCGGCCGGCACGCCGCCGACATTGGCGATCGTCAGGCCCATGAACATCGCGGCCACCGCGCTCGCCTGCTTTTCGCGCGGCACCAGGCTGGCGGCGACCAGCGAGCCCAGGCCGAAGAAGGCGCCGTGGTTGAAGCTGGTGACGAGGCGCGCGAGCAGCAGGCTCATATAGTCGGGCGCCACCGCCGACAGGAGATTGCCGGCGGTGAAAATGGCCATCAGCGCGATCAGCGCCCGGCGGCGCGGCCAGTGCGCCAGCAGCAGGGTCATGACCGGCGCGCCGACCAGCACGCCCACTGCATAGGCCGAGACCAGCAGGCCGGCCGTCGGGATGGAGACGTCCACGCCCTGCGCGATGGTCGGCAACATGCCCATCGGGCCAAACTCGGTCGTGCCGATGCCGAAGGCGCCGATGGCGAGGGCGAGGAGGGGCCAGGAGGCGCTGGGGGACGCGGATGAAGTCGGCATGGAATGGGCACTACGCGTTGGAATTGAACGGATGTCGCCCAATATTGCGTTCCCGCTCTTGCCGATAAGGGCCTGTATCCCGCAAAGACTTTTGCTAAAAATGGCAAGATGAAATTCTCGCTCGAAGAGATCGAGGTCTTCCTCACCGTGGTCGACACCGGTTCGCTGACCGCCGCGGCGTTACGGCTGGGGCAACCCGTCTCGACCACCAGCCGCCTGCTGCGCCGGCTGGAGAAGTCGCTGAGCACGACCCTGCTGCGCCGGACGACGCGCCGCCTCGACCTGACGGACGAAGGCTGCAGCTTCCTCGAGGACGCACGGGCGATCCTGGCGTCGGTGCACGCCGCCGAGGAACGGCTGGCGCAGCGGCACGGCCAGCCCTCGGGCCCGCTCAGGATCGATGCCGCGACCCCGGTCATGCTGCATGTGCTGGCGCCGCTGATGGAGGGTTACCGGCGGCGCTATCCGCTGGTCGAGCTGGAGCTCAGCAACAACGAGGGTTATGTCGATCTGCTGGAGCGGCGCATCGATCTGGCGATCCGCATCGGCCCGCTGAAGGACTCGACCCTGCACAGCCGGCTGCTGGGCCATTGCCCTATCCGCCTGCTGGCGAGCCCTGCCTACATCAAGCGGCATGGCATGCCGAGGAGCGCAGACGAACTGCTGGCGCCCGGAAGCGGGCACGTTCTGCTGGGTTTCAGCCAGCCCGACAGCCTGAACGTCTGGCCGCTGCGCAACGGCAACGACAGGGCGCTGCACATCCGCCCCGACATCGCCGCCAGCAGCGGCGAGGTCCTGCACCAGCTCGCCCTGAACGGGCAGGGGATCGTGTGCCTGTCGGACTTCATGACCGAGGGCGACCGCGCGCGCGGCGCCCTGGTCGAGGTGCTGGCCGACCACAATCCCGGCACTACGCAGGCAATGCATGCGGTCTACTACAAGAACTCCGCCGTTTCGCTGCGCGTCTCGTCCTTCGTCGACCATCTGGTCGACGCTTCCCGCACCTGGCCCTGGGCCGGGCAGAATCGAAAACGATCCCCTTTTATGGGGTGATCTGATACAATTGCCGGGCTCCACGGGGCGGTGTCTGCCCCCTCGTCACGGCCCACAGACGAAATAAACGAAACAGACGAAACCAACGAAAAGGATTTTCCGATTTTTTGGTGTTTCAGTGCGGCACGGCCCCCAGCTCGACGCCGGTCTTGTCGTGCAGGGCGAAGCGGTCGACCAGGTCGGCGCTGGCCTTGTTGTAGCCGATGACCTTCACTTCCGAGCCGTCGCGGCGCAGGCGGGCCACGATCTTGTCGAGCGCACCGACACCGGAGATGTCCCAGAAGTGCGCCGGTGAGACGTCGATGGTCACGGGGCGTCCGCCCTCGGGCAGGAAGGCGCGGGTGAAGCGGTCGACCGAGGCGAAGAAGATCTCGCCGCTGATCCTGTAGGTCACGGCGCCATCGGCCTCCGTGCGCTCGACCGAGAACATGCGGCGCACCTTGCCGGCGAAGAAGATGCCGGACAGCAGCACCCCGGCCAGCACGCCCTGCGCCAGGTCGTGCGTGAACACGACGACCAGCACGGTCACGACCATGACGACGCTCGACGTCGGCGGATGCCGGCGCAGGTTGGAGATCGAGTTCCAGCTGAAGGTGCCGATCGACACCATGATCATCACCGCGACCAGCGCCGGCATCGGTATCTGCCCGACCCATGGGCCCAGCACCGCCAGCAGGAACAGGAGCGCCGCGCCCGCGACGAAGGTCGAGAGGCGCTTGCGGCCGCCCGAGGTGACGTTGATCACCGACTGGCCGATCATGGCGCAGCCGCCCATGCCGCCCACCAGCGCGGCGGCGATGTTGGCGCCGCCCTGGCCCAGGCACTCGCGGCGCTTGTCGCTGTCCGTGTCGGTCATGTCGTCGACGATCTGCGCCGTCAGCATCGATTCCAGCAGGCCCACCGCCGCCATGGTGAGAGAATAGGGCAGGATGATCTGCAAGGTCTCCCAGGTGAGCGGCACCTGCGGCAGGGTGAGGCTGGGCAGCGCCTCCGGCAGCTTGCCCATGTCGCTCACCGTGTGAACCGGCAGGCCGAAGCCGATGCTGACCGCCGCCAGCACGACGATGGCGACCAGCGGCGAGGGGACGGCGGTGGTGAGGCGCGGCAGCAGGTAGATGATGGCGAGCCCTGCCGCGATCATCGCGTAGGTGTGCCACGACACGCCGACCAGCTGCGGGATCTGCGCCATGAAGATCAGGATGGCCAACGCATTGACGAAGCCGGTGATCACCGAGCGCGAGACGAACTGCATCAGCAGGTCGAGCCGCAGGAAGCCGGCCACGATCTGGATGAGGCCCATCAGGATGGTGGCGGCGAACAGGTAGTCGACGCCATGGTCGCGCACCAGCGGCGTCACGACGACGGCGACCGCCGCGGTGGCCGCCGAGATCATGCCGGGCCTTCCGCCGAGCAGGGAGATCACGATGGCGATCGCCACCGACGCCCAGAGGCCGACCCTCGGATCGACACCGGCGATGATCGAGAAGCCGATGGCCTCGGGGATGAGGGCGAGGGCCACGACCAGCCCGGCCAGGAATTCGCGGCGAACGTCGGCGATACTGCCGAACCACTGGGATTTGACGCTGTTGAACATTGACCTGTCGATTGCACAAACACAGGAACGCAAGGACACGGCTTCGCCTTCCGGCAAAGACGGCGAGCGGCGCGTTGATTGACGCGTTCCATGCGAGAGTTGCCCGGCGGATCGGCGGCCGGAATAGCCACCCGGGTTTTCACCGGGCTCCATGCGACTGAGGCGTTGCGTTAACCACGCCAGGATCGGGATTGCAATCCCGATGCCAGCCGGCTGCAGCGGCGGTCTAGGCGCGCGCCGGCAACGCGCCCTGCGATGCGCGGATCTCCGCGACGGCCCGGTCCCAGCTCGCAAGCCGTTCCGGGCCCGCGGGATGAGTGTCGAGCAGGCCGGTGTCGCGGCGGCTCGAGGCGCGCGCGAGCGTGACCAGCATGCCGCGCGCCTTGTCGAGATCGACGTTGGAGCGATAGAGGATCACCGCCGCGAGATAGTCGGCCTCGCGCTCCTGTTCCTTGGAGAAGGCGATACCGCCGATCGACTTGCCGACGCTGGCGCCGGTGTCGACCGCCGAGCGCGTGATCTGGCCGGCATAGGGGCTGCGGTAGGAGGCAGCCGCGCCGACCGCACCCATGAGAACGGCGCCGATCAGCGCGCCGGTCGTCTGGTTGCGCTGGTTGTTGGCGATGTGATTCGCCGCCTGGTGTCCGATCTCGTGCGCGAACACGAGGCAGACCTCTTCCTCGTTCGCGGCATATTCGACGACGCCGCGGTTGACGAAGATCAACCCGTTGACGCCGGCTCCCGCGTTCATCGAGCGATTGTTCGACGCGGTGATGTTCCATTGGCATACGCCGACGTTCATCTCGCGGCACATCTGGTCGGCCGGCGGCCGGATACGGGCGAGGGCAGCGCGCATAATGTCGCCGACTTCCTCGTCGGTCAGCGAGCGGCGCACCGGCGGCCCGCCCGCGCCCTGGACCTCGTTCTGCGCCAGGCTGAGATGGTTGTCGCTGACCTGAGGCAGTTGATGCACCGCGCCGGCACAGCCGCACAGCGCGCAGGCACTCCCGAGCGCCAGAAACGATCGCCTTTTCATCCACTCCCCCCACACTGCCTGAAGTTGCAGCGCCCATTACGACGCTACCCAGAGGTAAGTGGGAGAGTCAACGGAGCTTCGAAATCGTTCGATCGGGATTCATGTTACTGTCGCACGTGAGGGTGGGAATGAGTGCGGGTAGAATCCTTGCGGCGGGGTTGGGCACGGTCTTCTGGCTGGCGGCAGTCACGGGATGCGCCGGCAGTGAAGGCGGAGCGCCGCCCATTCCGCCGCATATGCCCCACTGCGCCGCTCATATGATCTACTTCGCCTCGGGATCGGCGAACATGTCGAGCTTCTTCTCCGAAAGGCTGGCCAGGGAAGTATCCATCGAGCCCGGCCGCTGCGGCATCGACTCCACGCTCGCCAATCGATCCTGGGTGATTGTCGAAGGGCATGCCGACAAGCAGGGGGCGGCCGCGGCAAACGAGCGGCTTTCCCTGCGTCGCGCCCAGAATGTGGCGCACCGCCTGATCGAGCTCGGTGTCGCCCGTGAATATATCTGTCTCAATCCAAAGGGCAGCAGGGCCCCGATCGTTGCCGATACCCAGGGCGCCGAGCCGCAGCATAGGTACGTCGTGATTTACCGGGTCAACCGGGACTGGAATTCCGATGCCTGCCCGACCGGTACCGTTCCGCTGGACGCTGGCTGAGGCATCAGATGGCCCGGTGCCGGGAAAGCGTGACAGGGCAACCGCGGAGGATGCTTTGCGAGATTTCCTGAGAGTCACCGGCGCATTGCTCGTCGCAGCGTTGGGCGCAGCCCTGTTTGCCATGCTCCGATCGGGTGTGTTCTGGCCGTCGGAGTACGAGGCGCAGCAATGGCGGCTCGTTCCGTTTTTGCGCGTGTTCCTGCTCTTCTTCGGCGTGGCGCTTGTCTATGCCCTGGTCGTCGGGCTTCCGGCGGCCTTGTATGCCCGCCGCCGGGGCTGGATCGGCCTGCGGGCCGCCGCGATGGGCGGCTTCCTGGTGGGAGCTCTGCCGACGGTTCTACTCTTGGCGCTTCCCTCGGCGCCTCTCCATTCGTCCGCCGGCGATCGCGTCACCTCTTTCAATGGTATTCGCACGGCTGATGGTTGGTGGATTGTGCTCGAGATGGCTGGATTCGGCGGCACAGCGGATTCGTCGGCGGTCTCTGCGCATGGCTGCTCTGGAGCCGGACGGGAGCCCAGCCTGAACGTCATCCTTGACGCAACGGCGAGTCGTCGCATTCCACAGACGCTCCCGAGAGAGTATAAGTGACCGATGTCCGACATCGAATCGCTCCGCAAATCGCTCGCCCTCTCTTCCGAAGGGCTGTCTTCCGAAGAAAAGAAGAAGATGGCCGTTTCGACGATCACGACGATTCTCGAGGCGCTGGGCCGTGGCGTCAGCACGTTCGGCGAATGGGAACAGCGCTGCCTCGCGGCGTCGATCATCGCCCTGCGGGCCAGCAAATACGACGATTCCCGCTCGCTGGCGCGCCGTGCCCTGTGGCCCGAGGAAAACCGCCGCAATTCCGGCGTCGCCCGTCTGCTGCTTCGCCCGGGAATGCTGACGCTCCCCGAACTCACCAGGGAACTGCAGATCGCCCAGGCGATGCAGCCCCGGCGCGTCCAGGCCGCCGCCTAGCGCTGTCTCGTTAGCGCGCCAGGCTATTCGGCCAGCGCGCGCATCACTCTGATCAGGTCCGACTTGCCTTCGAAGCCGATACCGGGAAGTTCCGGCATCGTGATGTAGCCGTCCTCGACACGCACTGAGTCGGGGAAGCCGCCATAGGGCTGGAAGAGATCGGGATAACTCTCGTTGCCGCCGAGGCCGAGGCCCGCGGCAATGTTGAGCGACATCTGGTGGCCGCCGTGCGGGACGCAGCGCGACGGAGACCAGCCGTGCTCCTCGAGAACGTCGAGCGTGCGCAGATATTCGACGAGTCCGTAGGACAGCGCGCAGTCGAATTGCAGCCAGTCGCGGTCGGGCCGCATCCCGCCGTAGCGCAGCAGGTTGCGCGCATCCTGATGGGAGAAGAGATTCTCGCCGGTCGCCATGGGGCCCGGATAGAACGGTGACAGCGCTGCCTGCAGCGCGTAGTCGAGCGGGTCGCCGGCCTCCTCGTACCAGAAGAGCGGATAGTCGTGCAGCATCCGGGCATAGGCGATGGCGGTCTCGAGATCGAAGCGGCCGTTGGCGTCGACGGCGAGCCGCGCCTGCGAGCCGATCTCTTCCAGCACGGCTTCGATACGCGCGCGATCCTCGTCGATCGGGGCGCCGCCGATCTTCATCTTCACCACGGTGTAGCCGCGGTCGAGATAGGAGCGCATCTCGGCCCTGAGCGCACGATTGTCCTTGCCCGGATAGTAGTAGCCGCCGGCGGCATAGACGAAGACGCGGGTATCGGCCTCGCGGTCCTTCATCCCGGCGAGCAGGCGGAACAGCGGCGTGCCCGCGATCTTGGCGGTGGCGTCCCAGATCGCCATGTCGAGCGTGCCCACGGCGACCGAGCGCTCGCCATGGCCGCCCGGCTTTTCGTTGCTCATCATCGCCGCCCACAGCCTGTGCGGATCGAGATTGTCGCCGGCCTCGTTCAGCACGCTCGCGGGATCGGCCTGCAGCAGCCGGTCGCGAAAGCGTTCGCGGATCAGGCCGCCCTGGCCGTAGCGGCCGTTGGAGTTGAAGCCGTAACCAACCACCCGGCAGCCGTCGCGCACCACGTCGGTCACCACCGCGACCAGGCTCGCCGTCATCTTCGAGAAGTCGATATAGGCATTGCGGATCGGCGAGGCGATCGGCTGGGTGATTTCGACGACGTCGACGATGCGCATGGCCGGGCTCCGTTTCGCGATGCCAGAAGCAGCACCACGGGAACGTGGTTAGGCGCGACCGGGCGCACGGGCCAATGCCGTTGCGGTCCCTGGTCATGCTAGAATGGCATCACCATGGAACTGATCTGGCTGGAAGACTATCTGGCGCTGGCGGCCACGCTGAACTTCTCGCGCGCCGCGGAGGCACGGCACATCACGCAGCCGGCGTTCAGCCGCCGCATCCGCGCGCTCGAACACTGGGTCGGCGCGCCGCTGTTTGAACGTACGACGCACGGCGTTGCGCTGACCGGGGCCGGCACGCACTTCCACGGCCAGGCGGAAATCCTGACGCGGGCACTGCTGCAACTGCGCCGCGACACGATGGACGTGGCGGGCCGCGCCACCAAGCTGTCGATCGCCTCGACGCATGCGCTGTCCTTCACCTTCTTCCCCGGCTGGGTACGGCGCAATGACAGCGTGTTGGCGCTGGGCAACCTGAACCTGGTCTCCGACAGCATGCAGGCCTGCGAGCAGATCATGCTGCGCGGCGATGTGCCGTTCCTGCTGTGCCACTACCATCCGGCGATGGGCTGCCGTCTCGACGGACAGGCGTTCAGTAGCATCACCGTCGGTACCGACATGTTGCTGCCGCTGAGTGCGCCCGGTCGCGGTGGGCCACGCTGGCGGCTCGGCGTCACCGGCAAGCCGGTCCGCTACCTCGCCTACAGCGCCCAGTCGGGGCTTGGCCGCATCGTCGCCGCCGGCTGGGGCCGGAAGGGCAGGAGCCCTGCGCACAGCACGGTCTTCACCTCGCATCTCGCCGCGACCCTGCTGTCGATGGCGCGTGCCGGCGACGGCTTTGCCTGGCTGCCGCGCTCGCTTGCCGAGGAAGACATCGCGGCCGGCCGCCTGGTCCGTGCCGATCGCACGCTTCAAATCCCTGTCGAGATCCGCCTGTTCCGTCCCAGCGCCCGCCAGAGCCCGGCCATCGAGGCGATGTGGAACGCCTTCGAGCGTCGCTGAGCTGATCGGCCGGCATACGGAACCGGCCTTACGGCTCGGGTTCCTGGATGCGAAGTGCCTGTTATCCTGACTTCAACAGAGAGTGGGTGAGGAAACATGGACTTCCGGGAACTGGTGCACAGCCGCCGCAGCACGCGCGGCTTCGCGAGCAAGGCGATCTCGAAGGCGATGATCCAGGAGATCATCGAGGACGCCAAGCGCGCGCCGTCGTCGATGAACAGCCAGCCCTGGCACGTCCATGTCCTGACCGGCGCGCCGCTCGACGAGGTGCGCCGGCGCAACATGGAGGAGATGGTCGCGGGCAAGCCGTCGAAGCGGGACATCTTCACCCACGGTCCCTACGAGGGCGCCCACCGCGAGCGCCAGGTCGGCGTCGCCAAGCAACTCTTCGCCGCCATGGGCATCGCGCGCGACGACAAGGCGATGCGGCAGGACTGGGTACTGCGCGGCTTTCGCCAGTTCGACGCGCCGGTCTCGCTGGTGCTCACCTACGACCGCGTGCTCGATCCGGGCGCGACCTGCCATTTCGATCTCGGCGCGCTGTGCTACGGCATCGTGCTGGCCGCCTGGAACCGCGGCATCGGCGCGGTGGTGAACGGGCAGGGCATCGCCCGTTCCGACATCGTGCGCGAGGTCGCTTGTATCCCCGAGGACGAGGCCATCATGACCTGCGTCGCGCTCGGCTATCCCGATGACTCGTTTCCCGCCAATGCGGTCAAGTCGGAACGCACGCCGACCGAGCAGTTCGTGAAGTATGTCGGCTTCGACTGAGGAAGGCTGACCGTCGGGTGCATCGGCCTGGTCATTGCTGGGTCGCCGAGATGTTCTTCAATTTAGTCGTAAACCTGCCGGGAACTGACCTCCGCGTCTTTCTCTGCGAGGACTGAAGACAGCTGTCCCTCCGATGCGCCAGGTCGATGGCCGTAGATCGTATGTCGGGCGCCGGGTAATCTGGATGGGAGGTGGTGACGATGAACCGTCTGGCGCTCCCGCTATTGCTGTCCGTCCTGGCCTCCCTTTTCTGTGTGGCCGATGGAGCGGCGATCATGCCGGCCACGCCCGAGCAGATGATCTGCGGGCGGGAGTACATCTTCATCGGGAAGGCCATCGAAGCGACGCCGGTGAGAACGCCGACCGGCGCTTCATTCAGCAGCGGCAACCGTATCGACCTCACCATCGTCGTAGAGCGTGTCCTCGGCACCAAGGCACCGGAGGCCTCGAGCCGTCGATCGTTTCCGGTCCTCAGTCCCGGCGACACGGTCAAGGCTACGACTTATGCGCGTTCCTTTCCCTATTCGTCCGCGGGCCGATTCAACGACCAGGGTGGCCTCCTTTTCACGGGTCCGTACGACAGCGTCATTCCTGACGAGATCCTGATCAAGGCCTACACGGACGAGTCGTTCATCTACTCGGGAAGTTCTTTCACCCCGACGATTCGAATGTCGGTCAGCGAATGGCCGCTGGGGAAGGAAGACTGGGTGAAAAAGACGATGGCGATGTACGCGAAACACGGCTTGCCCTGCTCGTCTCCCCTCTGAGGATGGGCCGGTCCGAGAAATTGCCGACCGCCCTCTGCGTTCTCCTCAGGGAGGACTGAAGCCAGTTCTCAGCCGCGTCCCATCGCATAGAACTCGCGGTTCGGACGCATGCTGGTGACGTTCGCCATCCGGTTCGAAAGGCCGAAGAACGATGCGATGGCGGCGATGTCCCAGGCGTCTTCCTCGTCGAAGTCATGCGCCTTCAGTACCTCGATGTCGGCGTCGCCGACGAGATGGGCGGACTGGCTCACCTTCACGGCGAAGTCGAGCATGGCCATCTGCCGGGGCGAGATGTCGGCCTTGCGGTAGTTGATCGCGACCTGATCGGCGATCAGCGGATCCTTGGCGCGGATGCGCAGGATCGCGCCATGGGCGATCACGCAATACTGGCACTGGTTGAGGTTCGAGGTCGCCACCACGATCATCTCGCGCTCGGCCTTGCTGAGGTTGCCGGGCTTGTCCATCAGCGCGTCGTGATACGCGAAGAAGGCGCGGAACTCGTCGGGCCGGTGCGCGAGCACGAGGAAGACGTTGGGGATGAAGCCCGACTTCTCCTGCACCTTCTCGATGCGCTCGCGGATGTCGGCCGGCATGTCGGCAAGGGCAGGAACAGGGAAGCGACTGACGGCGAGGTCCTTGGCGGGGGCCTTGGTGGACATGGAGCGTTCTCCCGGAAGCTTGTGACGGTGCGCCCCTAGCTCTCGTCCTCTTCCTCGCCGCTGTCGAGCCATTCGACGATGCGGACCATGCGGCCGTTCTCGTCGAACATGATCCGCAGGCTGTCATAGTCGGTGCCGTCCGGGGTGTCCTTGAGGTAGCGCCAGTGGGCGACGATGCGGCTGCCCTGGCCCTTGACGCGGCTGGCCTTGCCGAATTGGCGCACGGCGTCCGCGTAGGTCGTCTTGCCCGGCGTCAGCTTTTCGACCGATGCGGCCGTGATGGGCTGGCCGATCGAGCGGGCGCAGGCGCCGAGCGCCAGCGCGCAGACGAGGACAGCGATTCCCCGGCGGGCCGGCTTGAGTCGTTCCAGTGTCCGTCGCACGCTACACCTCATACGCTACGCTATGCATACCGACTGAAGACAACATGGATGTGGCGATTTCCGGGCAGGGCCCGTCGGGGGGGGGGAGGGGAGGAAGGTCAGGTCGTGGGAAAGCTGGTTGGGATGCTTATGGTCCTATTGGTGGGGCTTGTCGGATTGGGCCTTTATACCGCTCCGGGATGGATGGCGGCCTAGATCGCCGCCGTGTTGGGGATGCCCGCGGTTCAGGCCCACGAGCGAGATCACCTTCCGGCTGCTCAGGTAGCCGCATTCGGATAGAACCGACACATGGCGCTTTCCGACGATGCCTTTCCTCGCCCTGCGCGGTGGGGGTTGGCCGCGAAGCTGTTCGCGATCCTGATCCTCCTGGGGGCGGTCGCCGTCCTGGTGACGAGCGTGCTGGGTTACATGCATGCGCGCGACGCCTTGCAGGAGTCGATCTACAACCAGCTCACGGCGATCCGGAAAGCAAGGGCCCGGCAGGTCGAGGTCTACTTCCGCACGATCCGCACCGAGCTGGTCCAGCTCGCAGCCTCGAAGATGGTCGTTGAGGCGACGCGCGATTTCCGGGCTGCCATAGATGAGCTGGACCGGTCTTCCGACATGCCGCTCGACGTCCGGCGCAAGGTCGGGGAATGGTATGAGGCAGAGTTCCTGCCGGAGATGCGGCGTGTGCTCGGCCGCGAACCCAGCATCAACGACTATCTGCCGGTCGGCGCCGCATCCTACTATCTCCAGGATCACTATATCGTCGAAAATCCCAATGCCGACGCTCGCCGCAAACTGCTCGACGATGCCGGCGATGGCAGCACATACAGCCGGTGGCACGCGCTCTATCACCCTCTGTTGCGCAGCTCGGCCCAGGCCTTCGGCTTCTTCGATCTGATCCTCGCCGATCCGAAATCCGGTCGACTGATCTATACGGTCGAGAAGGAAGTGGACTTTGCCGCTTCACTTCGCAGCGGCTCGTATCGGAATTCCAACGTCGCCGCCGCCGTCGCACGCTGCGCCGCCGCGACTGACCGGTCGGCCGTCTGCTTCGAGGATTTCGCCCCCTATGCCCCCTCGGGCGGCGCACCCATTGCCTTCATGGCGGCCCCTGTCTTCGACAAGGGCGAGGTGATCGGCGTCCTGGCCGCCCAATTGTCGATTGAGGAAATCGACAATGCCGTGACGAGCGACCGGCGTTGGCAGCAGGAGGGGCTGGGCGCCACGGGGGAGGCCTATCTGGTGGGGGCCGACCAGTTCCTGCGGTCGGGTCCGCGCGACTTCTACGAGGATCGCGACCGATACTATGCCGAGCTGAAGCAGGGCGGAGAGAGCGACGAGAACATCGCCGCCATCCGCCGCTACGGAACGCCGGTGTTGCATCAGCATGTCGGGACCGGCGCCGCGCGGCGAGCGCTCGACGGCACCGAGGGCGTCGGCGAGATCGTGGGCTATCGCGGCGTTCCGACGCTTGCCTCGTGGGGCCCGGTCGCCATTCCCGGTGTCAAATGGGCGCTGGTTGCCAAGGTCGACTCCGCCGAGGCGTTTGCACCGATCTACAAGCTGCAGCGCAACCTCATGATCGTCGGCGCCCTGGCGCTGTTGGCGGTGGCGCTGACCGGCGTCTGGCTGGCGCGCTCGCTGCTTGGTCCGCTGCACGAGTTGACCGCGGGGGTGACGCGCTTCGCCGCCGGCGACTACAGCCCCGGGTTGCCGTCCGCACGCGCGACGAGATCGGCAGGCTGTGCGCGGCGTTCAACCTCATGGTCGACGAACTGCGCGGCAAGAACGCGGTCATCGAAACCAAGAATCGCGAGAACGAGCAGCTGTTGCTCAACGTGCTGCCGGCGCCGATCGCCAACCGGCTGCGCGGCGGCGAGCAAAGAATTGCCGACGGCTTTGCCGAGGTCACGGTGGCCTTCGCCGACATCGTGGGCTTCACCGCCCTGTCGTCGGGGATGCCGCCGGCCGAGGTCGTCACGCTCCTAAACGGCCTGTTCACGCGTTTCGACGAGGCGGCGAACGAATTGGGCATCGAGAAGATCAAGACCGTGGGCGACGCCTACATGGCGGTGTGCGGTCTGCCGGTGCAGGTGCCCGACCATGCCGAGCGGATGGTGCGTATGGCCATCCGCATGGTCCACATCACGCAGGAGCACGCGATGGAGCACCATGTGTCGCTCAAGCTGCGCGTCGGCATCAACAGCGGGCCGGTGGTCGCGGGTGTCATCGGCAAGAGCAAGTACATCTACGACCTGTGGGGCGACACCGTGAACCTGGCGAGCCGGATGGAATCCGGTGGTGTCCCCGACGGGGTCCAGGTGACGCGGGCCGTCTACGAAAAACTGAAGGACGAGTTCGCGTTCGAACCGCGCGGCATGATCGAGGTCAAGGGTAAGGGAAGCGTCGAAGCCTGGCTGCTCAGGCTGTAGCAGGACGGGAATCCGGATGAGCGAGGCGGACCGTTACATCAAGGCCTGGGGCGATCGCCGGGCACGTCTGCTCATGCTGGCGGCGATGATCGCCGGCTTCTGCCTGTGCGTGCGGTCGAGCCCTTGGATCGCGGGCCTCTGCTTCGCCGGCGCGATGATCGGTGCCTATGGCTATTACGAGTTCCGCTGCCCGCGTTGCCGCGAGCGCTTCATGCCGTTTCCGCTCGACAGGCTCGGATCCCATAGGGGGCGATGCTGGAATTGCGGCCTCGAGAAGAACGTCGTTCCGTCGGATATCGAGGCAGGTCCGAAATGAGCCGGGCCGTCCTGCTGGCGATGATGCTTTCGCTGGCGTTCTTCGGCTTCTTTCAGGGCACGCACGCCCAGGACTCGACGGATAATTCCCAGCATATCGTCACGCGGCCCGGATCGGTCCTCCTGGAATTGCGTAATGGAGCCGTGGACCCTGTATGGTGTGACGCCGAGACGGTCGCGATGGCGCGGTGGAGCGACGACGGCCAGCGGCGCTGGATCGAAATCCACAGGCTGGGCTCGGCGACGGTCAGGACGGAAAGCCTCTTGGAAGGAGCACTCGTTGCCTGCAGCCGGGGCGGGACCGAGTGGGTCGAACTCCGGGGAGGGACCGATACAGGCATCGGTCAGTACCTCCTGGTCAGGGCCTCGGATCGCCACGAGGTCGAGCTGGCTGCTTGGGGGCTCTTCATATCTGCCGACCATTCGCTGCGGAGTTTCGTTTTCGAGACCGACATCCAGATGGGAGGCGCGCCGACTTTCGAACTGGTGACGGTTGAAAATGCCCGGCAAGGCCATTTCTGGCAGACCAGGGCGACGACGATCGTGGCTTCGCAATATGCCGCCGTTCAGACCGTCGCGATTTCAGGTGACGGCAGGAATCTGGCCTATGCGACGCGGCAGAAGCATCACTCGGGCGCTCGGCGGGAGGGTCTGCCCCTCGAACTCGTTTTATCACGGACAGGCGAGTCGCAGACGCGTCGCCTCCGTATGGCGGACCTCATTGACGAGGAAACGCAACTGGACAGCCTGTTCTTCGCGGGCGATCGGCTGGTGATCGCCGGAATTTCAACCGCCGGTAAATTGATCGTCGCGATCTGTCCGGCCGATGCTGCTCGAGCCACGGCATGCCAGGAACAATCGACGGGACTCGATGGGAGAGCTTTCGAAGTCGCCAGCCTCGGCTCGAACGGTCTTCCCATCATTGCCGCCCGCTTCAGCGGGATTGGAGAGCTTGGGCGGCCCTGCCTGTTCGAGCTTTCGAAAGCCAACAGGGACGCCGCGCCGTCCGCCTGCCGCCTGACTGTCCCGCCGAAGCCGACCTACGGGTCGGAGCCGGAACCGTTCTATTCGATGGCTCCGGATCGCCGGCATGTCACCGTCCTTACGCAAGGCCGCTGGCCCCGGGACACCTGGGTGGTCGTGTCCCTGTCCGAATTCCAGAACCAGTAGGCGACGTTCTCGACGTCTTCGGATCAACGCACCGAATAGACGAAGTTGGCGCCGCCCGTGGACTTTCCACTGCCCGAGCCTCCGGTCGGCATGCTCATGGCTTCGTAGACGAACAGCACGAAGTCGCTGAAGGCCTTGCGTCCGTCGAATGGCTCTTGGTGAGGAACACGCCTGCAGGCGCTCTCCCGCGAGGCGCAGACGTAGAACGAGGTGGAGCCATGGTCGCCGATCTTGACCATGCCGGCCGTCTTGTCCTTGTCGCCGTGGATGAACCGGTACTTCAGATGGGGATTGACGTAGAGGCGAGGGTGCTTCGACTTCAGGTCGTCGACGCAGATCACACAGTTGGGCCCCTGGGTGAAGGTCGGGTCCGCATACATCAGGCGCGACCGTGGGCCGGGCCCGTTTTCCGGGCAGCCTTCCAGCCGATAAGCGATGTTGTCGCCGGGCGGTGACGACGGGACCGCCAGGGCCTGCAACGGATACTCGCAGAGGAGCAGTTTTTCCGCCTCTTCCTCGGTGAGTTCGCGGCCCGGCTCCTGGCCCGGGAAGGAGCCGGTCGCGAACTGATAGAGGGCTCGGAGACGGCGGAGCTGATTGGAGCCGTTGGCGGGAACCATGGTCCAGCTCTGGTTCCACGAATCGACGAGCCCGACTCCGATCCCCGGGGCGGCCGAGGTCAGCGTTCCCGTAAGTTGGGTGGACGGGTTCCTGACCGCGTCGGTGACTCGCGTGGCTGAAGAAAAAGTCGGGCCCAAGGGAATGTTGATGCTCGGATTGACCGCGTTGGCCGTCTGGGCGGTGCCGATCGAGATGGTCACCTGCGAGGGGACGAACTCCGGATCATCGAGAGCCTGGGACAGATTGTAAAAAATCTGCCGTTTCTGCAGCGACCCCAGGGAGGCTGCAAGATCTGCCGTATTGTAGTTCAGCTGAGTGCTCGCGCACCCTGTCAGGAGCCCGCACAATCCCAACAACGCCAGAAGCCAACGCATACGCCCCCCAAGATCGCGGCAGCAGGCTAGGCGATGTCCACCTCCGCCTTCAACGCCTTTGCGCGAGGGGCTGGGCCTCACGCTGCGGCCAGGTCCGCCACCGCCGCCTTCTGTACCTCGGTGAGCGACACGCTCCGGCGAGTCGTGGCATCGACATAGACATGGACGAAGTGACCGACAGCAGCGGGTGTCTCGCTGTCGCGGGCGAAGATCGCGAGCTCGTAGCGCAGCGAGCTGTTGCCGATACGACCGAGGCGGATACCGACATCGACCGTCTGGGGAAACTCGACGGGTGCCAGGAATTCGCAACCGCTGGCGATGCAGAGCCCGATCGACGTCTGGCCCGGCGCGCGCAGGATGCCACGCTCGATGGCGAGGGTGGTGAGGGCCGTGTCGAACCAGTTGTAGTAGACGGCATTGTTGACATGGCCGTAGGCGTCGCAATCCGACCATCGGCTCGCGACCGGCAACCACCAGCCGTAGTCCTCGCGCCGCTCGTCCTTCGCCGCCTTCACATCCGCCATCCTGCTGCCTCTGATTCCCTGTGCGAGCTGTTGTACAGGCGGTGCGGGAATCGCGGCAATGGCCGGCATGGGGTCAACTTCCGCCGATCGGTGTATGCTTCTGTATCTCTTCCCCTTCGGCGACGAGCTGTCGATAGGACTGTTCAAACCAGCCGACTCGTTCCTCGACGGCCGACAGGAAGGGGGACTTCTCGACCTGGTGCGCGACCTCCTGCAGACGCTCGCAGGCGGAATTGTCTTCGGACCCGACGCGGCGCACGTAGTGCCAGAGCAGCCGGTTGCGAATGGGATCGCTCAGTGGCCGCGTCCAGCGAATGAACCAGGAATGGTCGGCCGGAAAGGGCGCCGGATAGACCCAGATCCGCTGAACCGATCGGTCATGCGCCACGGGAACCGATTGCTGGACGTAGCAATGGAAGTATTCGCCGTCCGAACGCAACAGGGCAACGATCAGGTTCGGCAGGATCTGGAAGATGCAGTAATGCGTCGCTCGGAAGGAGCCGTCGGCACAGGCGGCGGCCATTTCCACGAAGGCGTCCGGTTTGCTGATGCTGAGAAAGGCGCTGTGAAGACCGAAGCGGACATAGCTGATGTCCTCCCGTCGCACATAGCCGTTCCTGCCGAAGGTCGTCGGATGGACGGCGACGGTGTGATAGTCGTCGAGGCTGATGTGAAGGTTCAGCCGCCAGTTGGCTGCAACCGGCATCGAGAGGGTCCGCGGGCCGGACCTCGAACGCGACAGGGCCGCAAGAATGGGGTAGCCGGGACCGAGGAATTCCTCGAGCGAGTCGCGCTTCTCCGGTGTGGGAAAACGGCCAAAGACCAGCGTGCCGCAGGTCGCGATTTCGATGGGATTGAGGTGCGCGCCCAGCGCGCGCGACACGGTGCCGAAATACTCCTGGCACTTGGGGATGCCGATGGCAGAGCCGTCGCCGTCGTATCTCCATTGATGAAAGCCGCAAACAATGGGTCCATTGCCCTTGTCCTTCGTTCGCAACGGGTAGAAGCGATGGGCACAGACATTCTCAAAACCCTTCAGGTCGGCCCTGAACCGCTGCACGAAGACCGATCGTGTTGCCAGCGTTGCGCGAAACCAGTCACCGTCGTTCTCAACATCGTGCGTGAAGCCGAGGAACGTCCAGACGTACGCGAGGCAGCGCTGCTCGTGAGCGAATGCCTGGGGGTCGATCAGAGTTCGCACCCAGTCCAGGGCAAAGGCAGAATCACCGTGAAGGGCCATGGTGCGCGCAGGCTGCCATCCCCGGGAGGGGCCGTCCATTCGGACCTTCGACCGTCCCCAGCGTGATCCTCGAGACGTCCATGCCTTCGGTGTTGCAGACCGCCCGACCTTGAGGCTTGCCAGCGCCCGGTCTGCGGACCACTATCACCAACCTATGTTCTCGTGCGTTGCGGATTCTGACTATGCCTCTGCACTGGACCATCGACTCGCGGCTGCAGACCTTCGTGGCGACCTGCGATGGCAACGTCGATCTCACCGAAGTGAATGAAATGCTCGATGCGGTGGTCGGCGCGAACGGGCTCGGCTATCGCAAGCTGTTCGACGGCACACATGGCGACACACGGATGAGCGAGATCGACATGCTGAGCATCGGCGTTCGCATGCGGGCGCTGCAGGATGACGGCCAGGATCATGGGCCGCTGGCCATCGTCGTGCCGGACGACAAGTATGTGGTGCTCTCGCGCGTGCTCGGCATCCTCGCCGCCGCCAAGCGGCCGATGCGTGTGTTCAACGATGCCGGAAAAGCCCGCAGGTGGCTCGATTCCCCTGCGATCCGCGCCGGGCTTCCGGCTTTCGACGGGACCGAAGCGTCGGCGTAGGCCGTAGCATCCTTGCAATTACCGGTCTGCAGACCGCGGGATACATCCATCCGGCTCAATTTGCGAACCGTTCGCATCTAAAATAGGATCGCTTTCGATTTGAACAATCGGGAGTCGGAGAGAAGGTGCCTTCGGACACGACAGCGTTATTCGTCGAGCACCGTGGCTCCCTGGTCAATTATGCCACGAAGCTCGTGGGATCGCGGGCGCATGCCGAGGATCTCGTGCAGGAGGCGTGGCTGCGTCTCGATGCGGCGGCGCGCGAAAGCGTGGTTCATGAACCACTGGGCTATCTCTACAGGATCATCCGTAACCTGGCCTTCGACCAGTCGCGCGCGGCCGGCCGCGAACGCGACTGGCAGAAGGAAGGCGAAGCGAGCCTCGAAGCCGTCCTGGGAATTCGGGCCAGCGTCACGCCCGAGAACGTCGCCCTGCATCGCGACCAGATGCGCCTGCTCCGCGCCGCGCTCGACGAGCTGCCCCAGCGCACGCGTATCGCGTTCGGCATGCATCGCTTGGGCGGCTTCAAGCTGCGCGAGATCGCCGAGGCGCTCGACATCTCCGTGCCCATGGCACAGAAGCTGGTGACGGCCGCCCTTCTGCATTGCCGCAAGCGTCTGACGCGATAGGGAGGGCGGTATAAAAGCGCGTCTCTCGAACGTCTGGAAAATGCAACCGCGCTGCGTTCGATTTCCGCGCCGCGCCTGAAGGATGGGATGAAAGCCACATCGGACATTCCCCCGGAGGCTCCTGACCGGGCGGCCGAGGAAGCCGCGGAATGGTCGGTGCTCCTGCTCGATGAGCCCGGCGATGCCGAGCTGCGCCGGCGCTTCGAGGCATGGCGTGGGCACAGCGCGGAGAACGCGGCGGCTTGGGTGGAGATGCAGCATACCGCGGCGCTCGCCGACGAAGCCCTGCCGGACTACGCCGCCGAATGGCAGCAGGCAACCGCGAAGCCGCGCCGTAGATGGCTCCGGCCGGCGGCGGCGCTCGCACTGGTCGCCCTGCTGGTCTGGTCGGCGATCCCCTCCGTCCTGCTGCGCCTGCAGGCAGACGAAATCACGACAACGGCGGAACTGCGCACCATCAAGCTGCAGGATGGCAGCACGATCACCCTGGGGCCCGACAGCGCCATCGCCATCGCCTACACGGAAGGCGAGCGGCAGGTGCGGTTGCTGCAGGGCGAAGCCTTCTTCGAGGTGACCGCCGATCGCAACCGGCCTTTCGCCGTCCGGACGAAATGGGCACAGGCCTCCGTGCTGGGAACCCGTTTCGACGTACGCCTGGACGATGCCGGCGTGATGGTCGCCGTCGAGGAGGGGCGCGTGCTGGTCGACAGCGGACGCAATCGCGAAACGCTCGAAGCGGGGCAGGCCGTCGAGGTGGCGAGCAGCGGCTCTTTCCAGCGAGGGACGCTCGAAGCCGGCTCGGTCGCCCTGTGGCGCCAGGGGCTGGTCTATCTCAAGGACCGGCCGATGGGGGCCGCGGTCGATGAAATCCGCCGCTATTTTCCCGGCAAGATCGTCGTGACCGATGGCGCGCTGGCAGGACAGCCGACCACCGGCGTGTTCGACCTCAAGGATCCGGAAGCCGCGTTGCGCGGCCTTGCGCAGGCCCATGGCGCCACGGTGCGGCGCGTCTCGCCCTGGCTTCTCGTGGTGTCCGGCTCGTGATCGAGCCTTGAATCTTTTTTGGTATAAAAACCGGCGAGCCCGTCGTCTCCGGGCAGAGCCAATCGAGACGCACTAGCCCGGTCATCGCCAAGCGTTCCGATTCGCCCGACATTTGGGGATTGGAACGGCGTTGACCACACACCTTCGCGTACATTTTCGTCGCGTGCTTCTTGGCACCTGCGTTTCTCTGGCCGGGCTGTCGGCAATTGGCCTGCCAGCACGAGGCGAGGAGCCGCGCCCGCAGCAGCTCGCCCAGACGCAACCGCGCACATTCAACATTCCTGCCCAACCGCTGGAGTCGGCCCTGCTTGCCTTCGGCCAGCAGTCCGGCCGCCAGATCGTGTCGCACGGCGACCTTGTGAGGGGGCTTTCATCGCCGGGCGTGCAGGGCACGATGTCGGTCGAGGCGGCGCTTCAGCAACTCCTCACCGGTACCGGCCTGACCTATTCGCTGAGCGGCGCCGCGATATCGCTGCAAAAGCCAGGACAGGGTGCGGGTGCGCTTCAGCTCGATCCGGTGCAGGTGCAGGGCAATACCGTCCCGCAGCAGGCCGAAATCGGCAACCTGCCGCCGCCCTTTGCCGGCGGCGACGTCGCGCGCGGCGGTCGGGTCGGTGAACTCGGCAATCGCGACTACATGAACACGCCGTTCAGCACGACGAGCTACACCGAGAAATACATCGAGCGGAACCAGGCCCGTACCCTAATCGATGCGGTCGCCGACGACCCCTCGATCCGGGCTGCGTTCGGGCAGGGCCAGTACAACGACAACCTGCAGATTCGCGGCTTCTTCCTGAACACCGCCAACATGTCCTTCAACGGGCTGTATGGCGTCACGCCGATCTACGCCATGGATCTGGCCGGCATCGAGCGGATCGAAGTCTTCCGCGGGCCGTCGGCAATGCTGAGTGGAATGGCGCCGCAGGGCGCGATTGGCGGCACGATCAATTTCGTGCCGAAGCGTGCGACCGTGGCGCCCATCATGCAATTCACGGCGCGTTATGCCAGCAATGCCCAGTTTGGCGGCAATATCGACTTCGGGCGGCGCTTCGGGCCCGACGACAGCATGGGACTGCGCCTCAACGCCGCGTTCATGAGCGGCGATACATCCGTCTCCAACAGCGCCGATACGCTTCTCAACCTGACGGCCGGCTTCGACTTCAAGGGCGAGCGCACGCGCATCGACGCCGACCTGGCGTACAACAATCGCAACATCACGGGCGCGCAGGGCTCCACGGGCCTCGCCGCCGGCCTGCTGCTTCCGCCGGCGCCGAGTGCGCAGAACAACTACTACCAGCCGTGGGATTTCTTCGCGACCAACCAGACCTACGGCATGCTGCGTTTCGAGCACGATCTCACCGAAGAGATCACGGCCTTCGTGAAAGTCGGTGGCCGCCGGTCGAATGGCGCCTTCCTGAATTACTTCCCGACGATCGTGAACACGTCGGGCGGTACTTCCACGTCCGCGAGCCGCTCGCTCGTGTTCAACGAGGCGGTCAGCGCCGACGCCGGCGTCCGCGCGCGTTTTGCGACGGGTGGCCTGAAGCACGAAGCCGTCGTCAACGGATCGTTGCTCACCACATGGTCGGGGACACGCAGCAACGCGTTTCCGGGAGCCCTGGTGTCCAACATCTATGCCCCGGTGACCCTGCCGGCGCCGAACCTCTATCCGCTTCCGACCGGCGTGCCGACGACGTCGCAACAGGTCCTGAAGAATGTCGGCGTCATCGACGCGATTTCCGCCCTGGACGAGAAGATCCAGGTGATCGGTGGCGTGCGCTACCAGGTCGTGCAGGCGTCGAGCTGGAACGCGACCACGGGTCTGCAGACGCCGGGTTACGATCAGAGCGCCGTGACGCCTTCGGTCAGCGCCATCGTCCGGCCGTGGAAGGAGGTGTCGTTCTACGGCAACTTCATCCAGGCGCTGGAGCAGGGCGTGATCGCGCCGGCCGGCCTCGTCAACGCCGGCCAGGTCTTCTCGCCGTTCGTCTCCACGCAGTTCGAAGTCGGCGCCAAGGTCGATCTCGGCAATTTCGGCGCCACGCTCAGCGCCTTCCAGATCACGCGGCCGAGTTCGTATGTGAATGCCGCAACAAACTCGCTCGTGGTCGACGGCCAGCAGCGCAACCAAGGGATCGAGTTCACGATGTTCGGCGAGCCCGTGCCCGGTTTTCGTCCGATCGGCGGCTTCTCGATTCTGAATGCAATCCAGACCAATACGCTGAACGGCACCAACAATGGCAAGTATGCGGTCGGCGTGCCGACGTTCCAGGCTAATCTCGGGTTCGACTGGGAGACGCCCTGGGTGAAGGGCCTCGCCGTCGGCGGTCGTGTCGTCTACACCGGCTCGACCTTCCTGGATGCCGCCAACCTCCAGCCGGTGCCTGCCTGGACGCGCGTCGACCTGAGCGCCAGCTACACGTTCGAGCGTGCCGACGGCAAACCGATCTCGCTGCGCGGCCAGGTGATCAACGTCGGCAACAATAACTACTGGATGGCGGCATCGGGCCTGACCCAGGGCCAGCCACGCACGTTCATGTTGTCCCTGACGGCGGACTTCTGAACGCGGCTTCCGTCGGCACTTCCCTCCCGAGCTTGCCAAGGTCTCGCCCTCGGGTGTATTCGCCGATGCGAACGATTCGCATTGATGGGTTCTGGCCTTGGCGCCTTCGGATACGTCTCTTGCCGTCTACATCGAGCACCGGGCCGAACTGCTGAGCTATGCCAACAGGTTCGTGCAGGATCCGGCGCGGGCGGAGGACGTCGTGCAGGAGGCCTGGCTGCGCTTCTCCGCGCGAGATGGGCAGGGCGAGGAGATCGGCCATACGCTGCGCTATCTCTACTCGATTGTCCGCAACCTCGCGATCGACTGGGCGCGTCGCGCCACCCGCGAAGTGGTGGAGGCGCCCGACAGCCAGACATGGCGCGAGCTCACCGCTTCGGCGCCGTCGGCTGAGGACACTTTGCTGCGGCGTGACGAGTTGCGGGCGATCATGGAGGCGGTCGCGGAGCTGCCCGAACGCACCCAGATGGCTTTTCGCATGTACAAGCTCGAGGACAAGACCCTGCAGGAGATCGCGAGTGTGCTGAACGTGTCGGTCTCGCGTGCCCACCAGATGGTGCGCGAGGGACTGGTGCGCGCGACCAGGCGGCTGTTCCACGATGGGCGTTGAGTGAAGATATTTGTTGGGATCGCCCTTGAATCGGGGCGTCGAAAACGATCTAGAGCCGGGATGAAAGCTTCGTGAACGCAACCGCCGACCAACTGGACGAGGCAATCGAGCAGGCAGCCGACTGGGCCCTGCGCCTCGACGCGTCGCCGGCCGATGCAGCCCTCAGGGCCAGGTTCGAGCGATGGTTTGCCGAGAGCGAAGCCCATCGCGCGGCCTATCGGATGGTGCAGTACACGTCGGACGCGCTCGACAAGGCGCCGCGCGCTGGGCCGATCGAACGGCCGATGACGCAGCAATCACACCGCGTGCGGTGGCTCTCCGCTGGGTTGGCGCTGGCCGCCGCGGTCCTGGCGTTCGTGGCCTTCCCGGTGCTGCAGCGGCACATCCTGGCGGATTACGTGACGGGTACCGCGGAACTGCGCGAGATCGTGCTGCCCGACGGCAGCATGGCCTATCTCGATGCCGGCAGCGCCATTGCCGTCGACTATCGCGCGGGCGCGCGGGTGATCACCCTGCTTTCGGGGCAGGCATTCTTCGAAGTGGTGCGCGATGCCGCGCGGCCCTTCAAGGTCGAGGCCGACAAGGTCTCGGTCACCGTCACGGGCACCGCCTTCGGCGTGAACAGGACGTCGCAGGCCATCTCCGTCGCCGTTCAATCGGGCACCGTGGAAGTGGTCCTTTCGGGCAGCGGTGCGAAGGCCAGCCTCGGCATGGGCGAGAGCTGGGTCTTCAACGAAGACTCGGGGAGCGTGAACCGTGGGGAGGTGGCGCCGGCTACCGTTGCCTCCTGGCGTTCGCGCCGTCTGGTTGTGCACGACGCAACCTTTGGCGATATCCTCGAGGAGATCGGGCGGCACATGCCCGGCGCCATCGTCGTACGCGACAAGTCGCTGAGCCGGCAGATGGTGTCCGGCGTCTACGACCTCTCCCGCCCGCCGGAAGCGCTTGAGGCGCTGGTCGGCTCGCAGCGGGGTAAGGTGATTCAGTTCACGCCGTACCTCGTGGTCATTTCCGCGCCCTGACTTTTTTTCGCAGCTACCCTCGAAAGCGGCGGTTCCCCTTCGTCTAGATCCCGCGCGAACGATTGCTGTTCGCAGGAGCAAGCATCCGTGACCTGCCGGCAACGGATATCTCGGGGGAGAGTCATTTGGCGTTCAAGCGATCGGGGGCGGGCGGCGTTGTGGCCGCCGTTCTGGCGGCGGGATCATTGCTGGCGGGCGGGGCTTCCGCGCAGGTATCGACGCAAGCGCCTGACGGTGCGCAGGAGGCGCAGGCAGAGCGGAACGCCTCATTCAATATTCCAGCGCAGCCGCTGGCGCAGGCGCTGACCAGCTTCGGACAGCAGGCAGGAATCCAAATCGGTGTGAGCGCACCGGCGGTTGCCGGCAAGACCAGCGTGGCGGTGAGTGGCACGATGACGGTCGAACAAGCACTGCGACAGCTTCTGTCCGGCACGGGCGTCGGCTACCGATTCACGTCGCCCAACGTGGTGACGATTTCCGGCGGACCCGATTCGAGTGGCGCGTTGCAGCTCGATCCTGTGCAGGTGCAGGGCATGTTCCCGGTGCCATCGCAGGCGATGATCGACAACCTCCCGCCGCCCTATGCTGGCGGGCAGGTGGCGACGGGCGGACAGCTCGGATTGCTGGGCAATCGCGGTGTGATGGATACGCCGTTCAACCAGACCAACTACACGGCGAAGAAGGCGCAGGACCAGCAGGCCAAGACTGTGCGCGAAGTGCTGATCGACGACCCCTCGGTGCGGCCGCAGGGCGCCGACGGCGGCTTCCTGGTCGACAACATGCGCATCCGCGGTTTTCCCGTGAACACGCGGGCCACGACCTACGGCGGTCTCTACGGCGTCGCCCCGGTTTCGTCGCCCATGTCGGAACTGGCCGAGAGGGTGGAGGTCCTGAAGGGTCCCAGCGCGTTGCTGAACGGCATGCCGCCGCCCGGCAGCATCGGCGGCACGATCAACATCGTCCCGAAGCGCGCGCCCGACGATCCGCTGACGCAGGTTACGGCGAACTACGCCTCGGCTGGCCAGTTCGGTGCGTCGGCCGATCTCGCGCGGCGCTTCGGCCCGGACAACGAGTTCGGCGTTCGCCTGAATGGTGTCTACAAGTCGGGCCAGACGGAGGTCCAGTACAACAGCGACCAGCGCGCTCTCGGCGTGCTGGGCCTCGACTTCCGCGGTGACCATGTCCGCGTCTCGGCCGATCTCGGCTATCAGTACCAGTATATCGGCGGCGTGCTGCCGTTCCTCGGCGTCCAGCCCGGCGTGCAGCTACCGTGGGCGCCAAATGCGCGCACCAACCAGGGGCAGCCCTGGACCTACCAGGGTCGCAAGGATTTCTTCGGCACCCTGCGCGCGGAAGTCGATCTCACCGACAACATCACGGCCTATGCCTCGCTGGGCTTCCTCGACAGCCGCGTCGCGGGCTTGTGGATCCCGATCGTGTCGGCCAACAGCTTCTCCGGCACTGCCATGGCGCCGGTCGGCTTCAACAACTACAGCCAGTACGAGACCTTCCTCACGTTCAATGCGGGCGCGCGGGCAAACTTCCAGACCGGGCCCATCGGTCACCAGGTCGCACTGACCGCGTCGACCTTCGAGCAGTCCACCGGCTTCGGCTCGGTGACCGGCCCCGGCTATGCCACGAACTTCTACAATCCGACGGTCGGCGCGCGGCCCAACCCGGCCACGCCGTCGGCGCCGAAGGTCTCGACGCAGTCATTGTCGAGCATCGGCATCGCCGACACGCTGTCGGGCGCCGACGGAAGGGTGCAGCTCACGGCGGGCCTGCGGCTGCAGAACGTGACCGCGACGAACTTCAACGGCGCCGGACTGGCGACCAGCGGCTACGACCAGACCGCCGTGAGTCCGGCCGTGGCCCTGGTCTTCAAGCCGTGGAGCAACGTCTCGCTCTACGGCAATTACATTCAGGGCCTGGAGCAGGGGACCACCGTCGGTCCGACTTTTGCCAATGCCGGCCAGGTCTTTCCGCCCTACCAGTCGACGCAGTACGAGGTCGGCGTGAAGGCGGAGTGGGGCAAGTTCACCACGACGGTGAGCGTCTTCTCGATCTCGCAGCCGAGCCTTCTCGTTAACGCCGCAACGAACGCGCAGTATCTCGGCGGCGAGCAACGCAACCAGGGCCTCGAGATCAACGTCTTCGGCGAGCCCTTCGAGGGTGTGCGGCTGCTGGGCGGCGTCATGTTCCTGAACGCATTGCTCGCCAAGACGCAGGGCGGGGCAAACGACAACTGGACCGCGCCGTTCTCACCGGGCTTCAACCTCAACCTCGCCGGCGAATGGGACCTGCCGTTTGTGCGCGGCCTCACGGTGAACGGACGCGTCGTCTACACCGCAGCGCAGTATATCGACACGACCCTGCCGCGCCGTATGTTGCCGAACTGGACGCGCTTCGACATCGGCGCGCGCTACGCCTTCGAGAATCCCGGCGCCAAGGGCAAATTGCTGGTCGCGCGCTTCAACGTCGAAAACCTGCTGGACGCCAACTACTGGGCCGGCGGCAATCTCGGCGCCACCCAACTCTACCTCGGAACCCCGCGAACCTTCCGAGTGTCGTTGACGGCCGACTTTTGACAGCGCTGGCGCGCTGCATCGAAGCCGGCATTGCGACTAATTCTCAGCTGCGCTAAGAGGCGTCTTCGACCAAGGACCCTCAGTGCCGAACGCCGACGTCTCCGTCGCAATCTACATCGAACATCGCGGCGCGCTGGTGAGCTACGCCACCACGATCACCGGCGAGCGTGCCCGCGCGGAAGATGTCGTGCAGGAGGCGTATCTGCGCTTCAGGTCCGCCGCCCTCGCACAGCAACTCGACGATCCGGTAGCCTATCTCTACCGCGTCGTCCGCAATCTTGCCCTGGACCTGCGCCGGCGCCTGACCTTCGAGCGCGTCCATGTCTTCGGAAGCCCGGAACAGGCGGCTGAGCCTCTCGACCTAGAAGTCTCGGCGGAAGAGGCGGCGATCGCCCGAGAGCGGCTGCGCAACATCCTGGCGGCGCTACAAGAACTGCCCGAACGCACGCGGATCGCGCTGGAAATGCACCGGTTCGGGGGCTGTACGCTGAAGCAGATCGCCGAGCATCTCGGCCTTTCGGTGTCCTATACTCAGTCGCTGGTGAAGGAGGGCCTCAAGCACCTCCAGAGGAACCTCTGATTTTTTGTCCGGCGGACAGGAATTCAGGGCAGCCCATTCGTCGAGTGCCAGAGGCGTCACCGACACAATCGAACCGAATTTGAGAAGCCCAGGCATGGCCGATGGTCCTACCCCGCAGAACGACCGGCGCGAGCAGGTAGAGGACGAAGCGGCTTCCTGGTTCTTGCGCCTGTCGGAGGCGCCGGACGATTCGCGCCTGCGTGAAGAGCTGGCTGCATGGTGTGGGCAAAGTCCCCTGCATCGGGAAATCTGGGAGCGCACACGCAAGGCCTACGAAATTTTCGGCGAGACGGCACCCGTTCACGAACGGCAATGGGCCGCTCATGCGGTCGTTTCACCAATCGCGAAGCCCGCGCGCAAGCGTCGTGTCGTGGCCGCCGCCGCCGTTGCCGCCCTGGCCGCCTGCATCGCGTTGGTGGTGCTGCCCGGTCTGCTTCTGCGACTCAGTGCCGACTACGCGACGACGACGGCGGAGGTACGTGTCCTAGAATTGGAGGACGGGAGCCTCGTCCACCTGGCACCGCGAAGCGCCATCGACGTTGCCTTCGATGACCGCGAGCGGAGGGTGCGTCTCCTGTCGGGACAGGCTTTCTTCGAAGTGAGGCGCGATGTTGCCCGGCCGTTCATCGTGGACTCGGAAGGCGTCGTAACGACCGTGCTCGGCACGAAGTTCGACGTGCGCATCGAAAGCAAGGGCGTGTGGGTGGAGGTGCGGGAAGGCCATGTCCGCGTGGCCGACACGCGGCGTCCCAGTGGAGCCAAGAGAGACCTTCTCGCGGGCGACACACTTCACGTGGAAGACGGTGGCACGGCGACAGCTGCCACGATACCCGCGGCGGATGTTGGCGACTGGTCCGAGGGCCGGCTGGTCGCGCGTCACCGGCCGGTCAACGACATCGTGGATCGCCTGCGCGGATACTATGGCGGCGTGATCCTCATGAACGACACGGCCTTCTCGCGCCTTGAAGTGAGTGGCGTCTACGACCCGAAGACGCCGGTCGCGACGCTCGAGAACCTTGCGCGTCTGCACGGTGCGACGACGCGCCAGCTCTCCCCTTGGGTCGTACTCGTCACGCCGTTCTGAAAATTTTTCACGAAGGGACAGGAAACACCCGCAAGCCATTCGTCCCCTAAGCGACCAGGAGCGAGTGGGGAGCGTGATGGCGGGCAGAGTGAAGGCCTTCGGTTCGAAGGCGGCGTGGTTGGCGTTGATGCCGGTGCTGGGATTGACACCCGGTATCGTTCTGGCCCAGCCGTCGCCGGAATCGAATCAGCTGTCGCAGGCCGATGCACGCGATTTCAATATCCCTGCGCAGGAGCTCAGCGAAGCGATGATCGCGTTCGCGCGGCAGTCGGGACTGCAGGTCTCGGTCGCATCAAATGTCTCGCGCAATGTGCGCACCGCGCCGGTGCGCGGTCGTCTCGCCCCCAATGCGGCGCTGGCGCAAATGCTGCTCGGTACCGGCCTGGTCTATCGCGTCAGCGGCTCGATGGTCGCGGTCGAAGCACCCGGTGGTGGCCCGTCGGGCTCACTGGTTCTCGATCCCGTGCAGGTGCAGGGCGTCTATTCGGTGCCGTCCCAGGCGATGATCGACAATTTGCCGGCGCCTTATGCCGGTGGGCAGGTGGCAACGGGTGGCCAACTCGGCTTGTTGGGCAATCGCGGTGTCATGGACACGCCATTCAACCAGACCAACTACACGGCGAAGAAGGCGCAGGATCAGCAGGCCAAGACCGTGCGCGACGTGCTGATCGACGATCCGTCGGTGCGGACGCTTATCGGAGACGGCATGGCGGGCGCCAACGGCGTCCGCATTCGCGGCTTTGCCGCGAATGCCACGGGCACGTCGGCTTCCTATGGTGGTCTCTACGGGATCCTGCCGAGCTGGTCGATCATGCCGGAACTTGCGGAGCGTATCGAATTGCTGAAGGGGCCGAGTACGATGCTGAACGGCATGCAGCCGGGCGGCGTCATCGGTGGCACGATCAACGTCGTCCCCAAGCGCGCGCCGGACGAGGAGCTGACGCAGGTGACGGCCAACTACATTTCGGCCGCGCAGTTCGGTGGCCATGTCGACGTTGCGCGCCGCTTCGGGCCTGACAAGGAATTCGGTGTGCGCTTCAACGGCGTCTACCGGAACGGCGCGACGGAAGTGCAGAACAACACCGACGAGCGCGCGCTCGCCATCCTCGGCCTCGACTTCCGCGGCGAGCATGTGCGGCTGTCGGCCGACTTCGGTTACCAGTATCAGTATATCGGCGGCATGCTTTCCTATCTGGGCGTCAATCCCGGAGTGCCGATTCCATGGGCGCCGAACGCTCGTACGAACCAGGGGCAGGCCTGGAACAACAACGCGCGCAAGGACCTGTTCGGCACGGTGAGGGCCGAGGTCGACCTGACCGAGCGCATCACCGCCTACGCCGCGTTCGGCGCGCACGATTCGCGGTTCGGCGGCCTCGCCTCGGAGCGCGTCACCATCACCGGCCCCAACGGAGCGGCCTCATCCTCCGCGCCGTCCAACCAGAGCTCGTACTTCAGCTACCTGACGGCCGAGGCCGGGGTGCGCGGCTTCGTCGATACCGGTCCGATCAATCACGAGTTCGCCCTCACGGCGACGACCTTCGAGCAGACGATCGGCAACGGCACCACCAACGGCGGCACCACGGCCTTTCTCACCAACGTCTACAATCCGACGGCCATCGCGCGCCCCTACGTCCCGACGCCGTCGTCGCCGAAGATCTCGACGAACAGCCTGTCGAGCCTGGGGTTTGCCGATACGCTGTCGGCCGTCGATAAGCGCATTCAGCTCACTGCCGGCTTCCGCCTGCAGAACGTCGCTTCACAGAACTACAATGCAACCGGACTGCCGACCACGGGATACAATCAGAGCGCCGTCAGCCCGTCGGTGGCTCTGATCTTCAAGCCTTGGCAGAACGTCACTCTCTACGGCAACTGGATCCAGGGCCTGCAACCGGGATCGGTCGTGGGCTCGACCTTCGCTAATGCCGGCCAGGTCTTCGCGCCCTTCACGGCGACGCAGTACGAAGTGGGTGCCAAGGTCGACTGGGGCAGGTTCACGACCACCGCCAGCCTGTTCCAAATCTCACAGCAGAGCGTCCTCACCAATGCCGCCACCAACACCCAGTTCGTGGGCGGCGAACAAGTCAACCAGGGCCTTGAGATCAACGTGTTCGGCGAGCCGTATCCGGGCATCCGACTGTTGGGCGGCGTGATGTTCCTCAATCCGATCCTGACAAAGACCCAGGGCGGGGCGAACGACGGTTGGGATGCGCCGTTCTCGCCGCGCTTTAATTTGAATCTCTCCGGCGAATGGGACCTGCCCTTTGTGAACGGCCTCACCGTGCTCGGCCGCGTCATCTACACCGGCTCGCAGTATATCGACACGACCCTGCCGCGGCGCAGCCTGCCGGACTGGACCCGCTTCGACATCGGGGCCCGTTATGCCTTCGAAAATCCGGGCGCCAAGGGCAAGCTTCTCGTGGCGCGTTTCGACGTCACCAACCTGCTCGATACGAGCTACTGGGAAACCGGCGCGGCGGCCATCCTGATGAATCTCGGCGCCCCGAGAACCTTCCGGGTTTCTCTGACGGCGGACTTCTGAACGCTCCAGAGGGTAGGGGCGGTACAATATCCCGGGCCATTGGTCGGCGGCTCCGGGACGGGCGGCGACCGCGCAGCGGTTCTGGAGCCTTGATGCGGACTGCCGGATCGTGCCCAATCCGGGTGTTTTGCGACACTTGGACGAATGAAAGGTCCGGCCATGCGAAAGAACAAGATCAAGGAGATTTGGGCCGCGGGGAAATGCGCGACACTGGGCTGGCTCTCGGTGCCGAACACCTTCACCGCCGAAGTGATGGCCCGCCAGGGCTTCGACGCGCTGTGTGTCGACCTGCAGCATGGCCTGTCGGAAATGAAGGACGTGGCGCCGATGCTGCAGGCGATCTCGCAGACCGACACGGTGCCGGTCGTGCGCGTCGCCTGGAACGAGCCGGCTGCCATCATGAAGGCGCTGGACCTGGGGGCCTACTGCATCATCGTCCCGCTGGTGAACAATGCCGAGGAAGCCGCCAAGGCGGTCGCCGCTTGCCGCTACCCTCCGGTCGGCATGCGCTCCTCTGGCCCGGTGCGCGCCGTGCACTACGGCGGCGCCGATTACGTCGCCAAGGCCAATGACGAGATCATCGTCATGGCGATGATCGAAACCAAGGAAGGTATCGAGAACCTCGAGGCGATCTGCGCGACGCCGGGCCTCGACGCTGTCTATATCGGTCCGGCCGACCTGTCGTTCGCGCTCGGCCTGCCGCCGCGCGGCGACAATCCAGATCCGCTGCACATTGCGACCTGCGACAAGATCCGCGAGACCGCGCACAAGGCCGGCATCAAGTGCGTCATGCACTGCGCCGCGGCGCCCTTCGCGGCCGGTGCCGTGAAACGCGGCTTCGACATGGTCATGCTGACGGCCGATCTTTCCTGCATGATCGCCGGAGCCCGCCAGCAGCTCGAGGAACTGAAAGCCAAGTCGGCCTGACGCCGACGCGTGCAAGAGTGCGACAGCGGTAACGGAGGACGCCGCCGCTGTCGCATCGGAGCGTTCGTTGCGAGCGCCCATGGGAAACTTCTCCCGCAGGGGCGAGCGGAGAGCAAAAATCTAGCCATTTTTGGCGAGGTTACGGAACAAATTCGCGAACTAGTAGTGTCCGCTCTCATGGGGCATGGCGAAAGTCTCCGCCTTTGGGTACGCTGATCTCCGCCGGTCAAGACGACGTATAAATGCGGAAACTGGCAGGGGGATGGCAATGGCTGATGATCGTGTGCGGAGCCTTCAGCTTTCCAAATATTACTGCACCGAGCGGACTCTCGAGATCAAGGCCGAGCTCCTTCGGCTCGCAGCGGAAAGCGCTGATCTGAAGAGTGAACTCGAGACAACGGCCGAACCTGAGCGGCAGGGGGTGATCCGTCGTCGGCGGGCGTACCTCAATCGTCGCAACGACGAACTGAAGGTGGAGCGCGCCGCGCTGGCAGCCGAACTGAAGGACGCCTCGGACGGTCTGAGGTCTCGTGATAGACCTGAATATCTGGAGAATCTGTAGAGCGGACGCTTCGGCGGAACCTTCCCTTGCCCCGACTATTAGTTTGCGGGGTTTTCATCTGGAGGTTGGCATGAAGCTGTCGTGGTGGGGTGGTATCGTTCTCGGTTCGATCGTGGCCTTCTCGGCGCATGCCCAGACATCCGGGGCTCCCGCGCAGGCGACGGCCCCGCCGGCCAACACGACGGCCAGCCTCTCGATGGAGTGCCATCTCCTGTATCGCGGGACACCCATGGCCGAGCCGACGTTCTATCGGGTGATCGGAAACGAGCTCTACGGCATCAGCGGGCCGATCAAAACGAAGCTTTCACAGGCTGGAACGCCTGTATCCCTCGGCTCTTCGAAAGACGCTGACGGATCTGTCACCGAATCCTTCGCCTCTCACACCCTCTCGGGCATGACCCTGGAGCGCACGGTCTTCTGGAAAAAGGGTGACGCCGCGATGAAGCCCGCCTTCAAGGAAACCTACGACTTCAAGGCCAGCACAGTGGTGAGTTCGACGGACAAGACCGATTTCTGTCACACCAAAGGCCGCTAGGCCTTTGGTGTGACGCAACACTCATTCGAGGGTGGCTAAGGCGCGTCGGATCTGATTTTCCGCTGCCGGCCAACGGAGGATCGCCTGCTCGGGCTTCAGCACTTCCGTCTGGACCTCGGACTTCGCATAGACCAATTCCCCATCGTCGTTGACTTGAAGCGAGCCTTCCAACCCGTCGATCACGATCTCTCTGGCCATGTCGCCCTCCGTACCCGGTGAAACTGAGGAATTACGCACATCGCCGCTATCTGTTGCATGCGTTGCGCCGAAGTCGGCCCCGGGAGTTTTGTTCTTGGAGGAGTAAATTTTCTCATCGGGAATGAGGCAAAGTCGCGAACAAAACTTCGTGAGCAATTTGCTTGCATCAAGCATTCCATTCACAATTCGCTGACTCGCATATCACCGCGCTGAATCGAAATGCTTGGATGCTCATCGATGTTGCGATAGTGGTGAGGCCATGACGGATTTGGCGGACGCGACACGTCACTCACTTTGCCAGCGTATCCATCGTTTCGTGCTTGTGCTGGAACGGTTCAGGCGGAATCCGAACCGTCGAGAGGCCTATCACGTCCTGTCGGCCCTCGAAGCGCTTCGCGACGGTCGGTATGACGTGGGAATGGAAGCCGTCCGAGCCGCCGAGCACGTCGATCCAATTCCCGAGGGCTTGGCGGTTCTTCCCGGCCTTCACGATGACATGACCGCGACCGAGCTGCGCCAAGCGTTACGCACCGTGATGAGGCCGGCCAACGCGGGCGTGCCGGGCGGCGCCGCGACTGAAGCCAACCAGTAGATTTTTCGCCGCTGCGATCGGAGCGGCTGAAAATTCTTTGCAACCTTTTGCACGGTGCCGGCGTTGTTATAGTCAATGACCGTCCCCCAACGGTCGTCGGATCGCATCCGTTGCGGTCCGGCTCGAACTTGTCCGGCCACCCTCCCCAAGGGAACCCACACCCACCGGGCATTTTCCAAAGGGCCCGCTCCTGCAGGAGCGGGCCTTTTTCGTTCTGTGCCTTGCATCTGCATGGAATGGCCGGGTGATGCAAATTGGTCATAACTCGCATGCAACCCACTCGCAGTCGTCCCGTTTGCAGGACGGCTTGATGTTTGTCAGCGTGAGGAGGCCAGGATGCCGCTCGATATCACCCGGACGGGCTTGGGATTTGAAATCGCCTCCTTGCGTGCACTGGGGGAGGATCGACGCCGCCAATCGCTGGAGTCGCGCTTGCTGCGCGAACGCCGTGATCGCACCGTCGTGCCAGACACTCGCGTAAGCCGACAGGTCCCGGAGGTTCCGCCGGTTCTTCCCCTGCGCGCCGAACCGTAGACCGCGGCCGATGTCCCGTATCGCCTGGATTGACCTTGCCGGCTCTCCCGACGCCGCTTTTTTGGTGGTCGGCGAACTCATGCCTTGTTTTGCCGGAGGGCGGCGCGATGACGACCCCTTCGACAGCGCGCGTCTCAGGTTCGCTGCCAACCTGATGGTGCGAACCTGCAGTCACCTCAAGCTCGAGGGACCGTTCGCCGTTCAACCCGCTCGTGATGGCAACCAGCCGGTCATCCATTGCGCGGTCACGGAGCCGGCTGACTTCGCGCGCCTTGCCGGTACGACCGGTGGTATCGACATCGAATCCTTGTCATGGCGCGGTCGCTGCCATTTCCAACTCGACGAGGCCTGCCACGAGACGTTGCTCGCCATTGCCGGTCCGCCCGATGGACGCGGTGCCGGCCGCCGTGCTCGCGCGGCAGCCCGCGAGTCGGAGGAACAATCGCGCTATCGGTGGGGCCAGGACTGAGAAGAAGAGCGTGAAGGACTCGGGCTTCCGCTTGGAGGCCGACGCCATGCTCCACCTCTGTGTCGACATGCAGCGTCTCTTCGCCGAGGAGACTGCGTGGCAGGTACCATGGTTGCCGAGAGTACTCCCGGTCGTCGTCGAGATTGCGAGCCGGCATGCACCCCGCACCGTCTTTACCCGGTTCTCGCCCCCGGCCACGCCGGACGCCGCGACGGGCGCATGGCGTGCCTACTACGAGCGCTGGCCGCAGATGACGCGCTCGGAACTCGCTCCGCACCTGCTCGAGCTGGTCGAGCCGCTGGCCCGTCTGGTGCCACCGGCACGCATGATCGAGAAGCCGGCTAATTCGGCGTTCAGCCGAGCGGGCTTCGCCTCCGCGCTTAGGCGGCGGGGCGTTACGACGCTGGTCGTGACAGGCGGCGAAACGGACGTCTGCGTGCTTGCGACGGTGATGCTGGCGATCGATCTGGGCTTCCGCATCGTGCTCCCGACTGACGCGCTGTGCAGCACGAGTGACGGCGCGCACGATGCGCTGCTCGGCCTTTTCCGTACGCGCTTCGCGTCACAGGTCGAGGCCACGACGACGGAGGAACTTCTGCGTCGCTGGTAGGCGTGCAACCTCCGCACGAAAGGGGACGTTGGGGTTGCGCAGCCTGCGACATCATCCCGTCGCTTTCCTCCCCCCTGCTGCTTCCTTGAGGCCCGCCCTTCCACACGGGGCGGGCCTTTCCTTTGTCTGCGTTCGCCGGCGTACGGCGATGCGCTGTTGATGCCGCTAACGTCATTGCGCTCATCGTGGGGCTGGATCATCGCCGGGGGATTGGATTGTCGAAAGTGACTTGGGCAGACCTCGCGCAGAGTCCGGCTAAGGCCCATCTCCTGATCGGCGAACTCGAATCTTCATTCTTCGGTGGCAAGATCGCCAACGATCCCTTCGATTCGCAACGTCTGCGCGAGGCGGTCAATCTGATGGGCCGTGTCTGTACCCGCCTCAAGCTGGGCGGCAGCTACACCGCCACCACCTCCCGCGCGGAGAGCGGCAGCAGCATGGTCCTCTGCCTTTTCGGGAAACTCGAGGATCGTGACAGGGTCGCCGATCTCGCCCGCGCGCGAATCGCCGAAGACGATCCAAAAGGGTGGGCGAGCCGCCGCATTTTCTCTCTCTGCTCAGCCGTGCATGAATGCCTCGTGGCGGTTGGTGGGGAGACGGACAATCGCTATGCGAGTCGCCGTCGTCGTGAGCGTGAACACGCCGCCGCCGCGCGAAGCCTGCGCTGGGGCGATTCGTAGCGATCGCCAAACGCGAGGAGTGGGCGTCCGTACGTCACGCCAGTGCCTGCGGATCAATCGTGCGCGGAGAATATTGGGCAAGGTGATAGTACGCCGGAAGACCGAACGTCAGGGCAGTCGCGCGTAGACCGTCTTCATCTCCCACATGCGAGGACACGATGCGATCGACTATGGGTTTCCTGATGGCGGTGGCGACGACAACTGCCACCGCGCTTTCCTTCTCTTCAGCCAGCGCCGCGACAATCGGCGGGACCTACTATGCGCCGCAGTACGACTTCCAGGATTTCTGGACGGCCAGCGACGGCAAGTATTTCCGGGTCACCCTGGCCGGCAATCCGTTTCCCGCCCTGCCGCCGGAGCAGGCGGCCGCCGGCCTGCTGCCCGTGATGCAGGGGGCCAAGCCGCGGCCGGCGCTTCGGTTCACGTATGACGCGCCGTTCGAGGAGCCGCGACCCGATTATCGTCTCGTGCTCGTGTCCAATGCTGCCAATGACCTGAACGGCGACAGCGTCTGCAAGGGCACAACGCGTTTCAAGCCAGGCGCTGCCGGCGTCGTTAACTTGTTCGCCGTCTATTGCCGCAACGACATGGTGATGTCGATGACGACGGCTACGACCCAGGCCGTGACGCCGAACGATCCGAATGTGTCCTTGCTTTTCCGGGAGCTTTTCATGGTCGTATTCAGCGACTCGCCCGCGGTGCGCCCCAACTTGGGTAGCTCATATCGCCGCTGAAAGGGGCGTCCGACCGATCTTTCTAGGCCTCTTCCCATTCCGGGAAGAGGATGGATGAGAGGTTACACGACAAGCAAACCAGCGCCCTGAAGGGCGTGCTGCTTCTTCAATTCGCGCAGAATGAAGATTCGCAACGCGCTCGAAAGGTTGCTGTCGTCGCCAGAGCGGTTGCGATCGACCTCGGCGACCAGCGCATTGATCGTGATTCTGCGGTCCCGGCAGATGCCGATCAGTTCGCTCCAGAAGGCATCTTCCAAAGAGATGCTGGTCCGGTGGCCGTTGATCGTGACAGAACGCTTACGCACGGTTGCATTGTGACCGCACTCCGGCGCTTGCACCGTCCGGCACCTGACATAGAGCCTTTCCGTTGAAGCGTTCTAAATATGCAGGAAAGTGGGCAACCCCGTTCGCCATAGGGCCGTTGGCAGCGTTCCTCACGCACAACTGAACGGAACTCCCATGGCCAAGAAGCCCGTACCGCCGACGATGGCTCCTCCTTCGCCCCGCACGGCCGGGCAGGACACACCCCTCGATAAGAAGAATGCAGCGCGACAGGAAACGGCGAAGACGAGCGATCTGCGACCCGATACGGCTCAGGCCGGCAACGTATTGACGACCAACCAGGGCGTGGGAGTCAGTGACGACCAGAATTCGCTGAAGGCCGGCGTACGCGGGCCGACCCTGCTCGAAGACATAATGATGCGCGAGAAGATCACGCATTTCGACCACGAGCGTATTCCCGAGCGCGTGGTGCATGCGCGCGGCGCGGCGGCGCATGGCGTGTTCCAGGTCTACGAAGACCTGTCCGAACTTTCCTGTGCGGAAGTCTTCCGCGACCCCAAGGTCCAGACGCCGGTCTTCGTGCGCTTCTCGACCGTCGCCGGTTCGCGCGGTTCGGCCGACACGCCGCGTGACGTGCGCGGCTTTGCGGTCAAGTTCTATACCCAGGAAGGCGTTTGGGACCTGGTCGGCAACAACATGCCGGTCTTCTTCATCCAGGACGCCAACAAGTTTCCCGACCTCATCCATGCCGTGAAGCCCGAGCCTCACAACGAGATCCCGCAGGCCGCTTCGGCGCACGATACGTTCTGGGATTTCGTGTCGCTGACGCCAGAGAGCGCGCACATGCTGATGTGGGCGATGAGCGACCGCGCGCTGCCGCGCACCTTCGCCACCATGGAGGGGTTCGGCGTCCATACGTTCCGCCTGGTCGATGCCGACGGGGGCTGGCGCTTCGTGAAGTTTCACTGGAAGCCGCTGAAGGGCGTGTGCTCCATGGTGTGGGACGAGTCCCATCTCCTGACGGGACGCGATCCGGATTTCCAGCGTCGCGATCTCTTCGAATCGATCGAGCGTGGGGATTTCCCGGAATGGGAACTGGGCCTGCAGATCGTCGAGCCGGCCGACGAGCACAAGTTCGATTTCGATCTGCTCGATGCGACCAAGCTCATCCCCGAGGAGCTGGTGCCCGTCCGCAAGGTCGGCAAGCTGACCCTGAACCGCAACCCGGACAATTTCTTCGCCGAGACCGAGCAGGTGGCCTTTCACACCGGCCACGTCGTGCCGGGCATCGACTTCACCAACGACCCACTGCTGCAAGGCCGGCTCTTCTCCTATATCGACACCCAGCTGCGGCGTGTCGGCCCCAACTTCCACGAGCTGCCGATCAACCGCTCGCTGCGGCCGGTGGACAACAACCAGCGCGACGGGTTCGGGCGCCACACCATCAATCCGGGCAAGGTGTCGTACTTCCCCAACAGCCTGGGCGGCGGCTGCCCGATGCATTCGCCGGCCGCCGCGGCGGCGTTCCGCTCGGTCGCGGTGCAGGAGGCCGGCGCCAAGCTGCGCCAGCGCAGCGACAGCTTCAGCGATCATTTCAGCCAGGCGACGCAGTTCTGGAACAGCATGAGCGACTGGGAGAAGGACCATATCGCGGCGGCCTTCTCCTTCGAGCTGAACATGGTCGTCGACCATGGCGTGCGGAACCGCGTGATGAACGAGCTTCTGTGTAACATCTCGCCGGAGCTGGCGGACATGGTCTCCGGCCAGACCGGCATCGAGGTGGCGCCCGCCGGGACGCCGCAGGCCCCCACACCCTCGGCGCCCACCCCGTCGGGTCCGCTCAATCCGAAGGCGGCGGAGCTGAGCTCGCCCGCGCTGTCGATGGACAAGCCGCCGCCAATGGTACGGGGCCGCAAGATTGCAGTCCTGGTGGGCGATGGCGTGGATGCCGCCGCCATCAAATCCATGGCGGGCGAGATCGCGAAGGCGGGGCAGCTGGCTGAGCTGATCGGTCCGACCGCCGGCGCCGTGATCGACGCCGCCGGCAAGCCGCTGCCGGTGAACCGGGCCGCACCCAACGCGCCGTCGGTGATCTACGATGCGGTGCTCATCCCGCCGGGCGTCGCCGATGGCCTCATGGCCATGCCGATGGCCCAGCGCTTCATTGACGAGGCCTTCCGCCACGGCAAGCCGATCGCAGCAGCAGACGATGCGCGCGCGCTACTCGATCGGCTGGGCCTCGCCAGTGGGGAAGGGGTGGTGACCGGCGACGACAAGCTGGTTGCGCTGCTGCTCGACAATCTCGCCCAGCACCGCTTCCCGAGGCGCCTCTCCAATCTCGTACCCAACTGACCGCAACGGGAGCGGTGCTCGTGCGTTCTGGCGGCAAGCCAACCATAGGAGACGTCATGGCTACGAAAGAGAATGCGGTCGCCCTGCTCAAGGCCGACCATCGCAAGGTCGAGGAGCTGTTCGAGTCCTTCGAGAAAGCCCGATCGGAAGACCGCAAAGTCGCGCTGGTGAAGGAAATCTGCACCGAGCTGATGGTCCATGCGACCATCGAGGAAGAGATCTTCTATCCGGCCTGCAAGGGCAAGATCGAGGACGAGGACCTGCTTGACGAGGCCTATGTCGAGCACGATGGCGCCAAGGTGCTGATCGCCGAGTTGCTGCAGGGCTCGCCCTCGGACGAGTTCTATGACGCCAAGGTCAAGGTGCTCTCCGAGATGATCAAGCATCACGTGAAGGAAGAGGAAATGCGGTCGGAGGGTCTGTTCGCCGAGGCCCGCGATGCCGGCATGGACCTCGACGATCTCGGCGACCGGCTGAAGACCCGCAAGGCGCAGTTGCTCGCCAAGTTCAAGGAGGCGGGTCTGCCGCCGCCGCAGACCCGCTCCTTCACCGGTCACAAGCTGGCGCAGAGACAGCCTATGCACGCCCGGTAGACTGCAGGCGCTCTAGACGGCCGCCGAACACGGGGTGGCGGCCGTCTTTGCCTTTGAAGCGGTTGGTGGTATCCAATCGGGGAGGGAGCGCGACGCCGGTTGATAAATTCCATTGCAAGAGCCGTCCATGACCGGCTGGCGAGAGGGCCTAGAAGCCTGGCATTCGCCTATGTTTCGGTCTGGTCATGGGTCAGTCGCAGACTCCTGCCGGTGCCGTTGCAACGCAGGATCCGCAACTCGATCTGTATCGGCCCAAAGTGGCCCAAGATGGATTTCGCTCCGAGGCGGGTGCGACTGGGCTCTCGGACGGAAGTGGCGCTGATCCCGCACTGGAACGAGTTCGACCAGGAAGCGCTGTTCCTCAATACGCTGGAGTATGAAGAGCCGGTCTTCAGATGGCTGGAGGACAACGTCGCCGATAGCTACGACCTGATCCTGGAGGTCGGCGCCAATGCCGGACTCTATTCCGTATTCTTCGACGCACTCTTCAAGAAATCGTCCCGTGCCGGCAAGCGGATCGTGTCGTTCGAGCCGGCACCCGAAGCCTATCGGCGGTTGATCGCCAATCTCGCTGCCAACCAGGCGAACCATGTGAACGCTTATCAGGCGGCGATCGGCGAGACATCGGGGCTGCAGGCCTTTTACGAACCGGTCGGGCACCTCACCAACGGATCGCTGCTACGCGATTTCTCCGAAATCTTCACGCCGGAAGTCGATGAGACCGTCGCGGTGGTTCTGGCCGCACCCGAACTCGGACGCTGGCTGACGATCGCGGACCGTGCGCTGATTAAGATCGACGTGGAGGGTTTCGAGCCGGAGTTGCTGACGGCCCTCGGCCCGCTCCTGGAGCGTCATCGTCCTGACCTGCTGATCGAGGTCCTGCCGTTCACCCTCGATAAGTTGAACGCCGACCCGAAGTTGGCCACCTACGACAAGTATCTGATCATGCCCGGTGGCCTCGAGAAGGCGGCGACCTTCCGCGCCTCGAAGCAGCATCGCGACTGGTTGCTGCGCTGGCCGTCCGCCCGCGGATAATCTTCAGCGCTTTCCCGCCTTCACTGCCGTGAGCGCTTCATCGCCGGGCTGTACGGGCGTCGCCTCGATGAACGATACGGGATCGCTGCCGGGGAAACTGTCCTTCAGCGCGGCGTCCAGCTTCTTTTCCATCTTCTCGGTCAGGCTGGCCGGCTTGTCACGGTCTGGTTCCACCTTCGCAGTATCGGCCCGTCCGATGCGCTGTTCCAAGGCGAGCAATTCCTGCTCCATCATCTTGAGATCCGATTTCTCGCGCTCGGAAGCCCCCTTGGCATCGCGCGCGCTGGCGATCTTCGCTTGGAGGTCGTCGCGTTCCTGCATCAACTGTTCGGTCTTGGTCATGAGACACCTCGGGCTGATTTCATAAGTCGGAGTGGAAACGTCCTTCGCCGCCTCGAAGTTGCAGTCTGGGATCATCGGGTTCGCTGGCGAACAGCAACCATTGGGATACGGCCCGTTGTGCGGCCAGCTGACTTGATCAGCTTCATCATCCCAGAGGAACGAAGAAATGAAGAAGATGCTTGCCCTCGCGGCGGTCGCGGCCATCGTTGCCGGCGCCCCCGCATTCGCCGCCACGGATGCCGAGTGCCAGGAGATGTGGAAGAAGGCCGACGCCAACAGCGACGGCAACGTCTCGGGCGGCGAGGCCATCCGTTACATGTCGTTCATGCGGGTCGCCGGCATGACGGTGGCGACCGAAGGCACGATCACCCAGACCGAGTTCATGAACGCCTGCAAGTCCGACGCCTACAAGGCGAAGCAGGCCGATGCCGGTGCGCCTCTGAAGGGCTCCAACTCCTTCACGGAGGGTCAGGCAAAGGACCGCATCATCGCGCAGGGCATGGACGGCGTTACCGGCCTCACAAAGGACGGCGACGGAATCTGGCGTGGCACAGCCCAGCAGGCCGGCAAGCCGGTCCAGGTTGCTGTCGACTACAAGGGCAACGTCGTCACGGCCAACCAGTAATCGCGGGAAGGAACAGGAACATGAAAACCGTAAGCCGAGCCTATGACAGCTACGCCCAGGCCCGTGCGGCCGTGGACGCCGTGGAGCGCGCGGGCATCCCGAGCGGCGACGTGAGCATCGTCGCCAACAAGTATGTCAGCGCCGAGTACGCCGACGTCGACGACGTGAACAAGACGGCCGCCGGCGCCGGCATCGGTGGTGCGGTCGGCGCGGGCGCGGGCCTGCTCGCCGGCCTCGGCATGCTGGCGATCCCGGGTCTGGGGCCTGTCGTTGCGGCGGGATGGTTGGCTTCGACCGCGGCCGTTGCCGCGGGCGGCGCCGCTGCGGGCGGTATCGTGGGCGCCCTGGCCGATGCCGGCACCGACCGCGACCATGCCGAGGTCTACTCCGAGGCCGTGCGCCGGGGCGGCACGCTCGTCACCGCGCGGGTGCCGGACGCCGACGCGGCCCGCATCGAAGCGATCCTCGCCACGTCGAGCCCGATCGACCCGGTTACCCGCGGCGCCGAATATCGCGCCGCTGGCTGGAAGAGCTTCGATCCCAAGGCTCCGCCGTACCGGCCGAGCCAGGCCGAGATCGACCGCATGCGCGCGAACTGGCCGGGTTGAGCCTGCTCTCTCTTGAAGAAAGGAAAGGGGTCCGCTGGTCGGGCCCCTTTCTTTTGTGACATTTTTGCCACCGGCGAGGTCCGGTCACGCAACAACCACAGCGCTCGGGAGTTGACTCTCCAACAGCAAGGAGAGTTCAGGTGGAAACGCAGCGGACGCTTCTCGACGACATTGCCAACTACTTCATCGGACCGGCGGATCCCCGCGAGCAGATGGATCTCCTGCAGCGCGACCGGCTCGAAGCCGAGGCCGAGATTCGCGCCGTGCTGGATCGGTTGGCGAGCAAGTATGATGTGGCGAGCGAAGACGTCGATGATGCAATGACCAGCATCAGTCTTGCCGTCGGTGATATGACCTACGAGGCCGAGGTCGGCTATCTTGAGGATATGGATCTGGCGAAGCTGGAGTAAGCGTCAATCTAGTCTAGGCGCGCGCTTTGATCCTCGACGTGAGCGACAACTGAAGCTCCTTCGCGAGGCGCATGAGGCGCGGCGAGTCGACTTTTTTGGCAATCGAGCGCGCGGTCCCGAGTTCGAGTTCGGCGCCGGTGCAGTCGTCGAGTTGAAGGAGCAGGCCTGCAAGTGCGAGCCGCGCATCCGCGGCATTCACGGCCGAGCCGATCTCGTTCCATGACGAGCAAGCAGTCTGCAGTTCCCGCACGGCGTCGTAAGGACGGCCTTCCTTCACGGCAATTTCGGCCTTGGCCTCGGCCGTGAGCGCGCGAATCGAGGCGATGGGCCAGCGGCGTGGGTCGGCTTCCAATTCGGCAAGAATTTCTCTCGCCCGCCCCGCGCGATCCGTACGCGCCGCTGCCTTCGCGAGCGTTGCGAGCAGTAGCCCGCGCCGCTGTTGTGTCGGCCAGGCCGTGCCGAGCAGAGAGCGTTCGAGACTGCGGAAGGCTGCCTCGGCATTTCCCTGTTCCATCTGCAACAGGGCATAACCCGGTTGCGGATCCCAGCCGACCTCATGAGCCGACCGGTAGGCTGCTTCTGCCTGCGCCAGGTCGCCGGCAGCAAGATGAATGTCGCCCAGCACGCGCAGCGCATCACCTTTCGCCCAGGGTGCATCGAGTTCGAGTTGGTCCAGCGCGGTGCGCATGATCGTCTCGGCCTCTTTCAACGTGCCGTGCACGGCCATGACCTCGGCGCGATGCAGCCGGCACGAGCCCGTCATGTCGCCCAGACCGCAATCGTGGCACCAGCGCTCATAGCCCACCGTCCACTGGTCGGCGCGTGCCCAGTCGCCGAATGTTCGGCAGGCCCACAGGATGTTGCAATAGAGGATGCCGCCGACGATCGGGTCGATGTCGCTCGACAGGCCAAGCGCTGCGGCAAAGTCCTGATCCTCGAGGCCTGCCTCGGTTTCGCCGAGGCACAGCTTTAAGAAGCCGCGATAGACCAGGCCCAGGGATTCGACGACCGGATCTTCCAGCTCGCGGCCGATGTCACAGGCTTGATCGGCAAGCGCGAGCGCGCTCTCCGTGTCGCCGTTGGCCAGGGCTAGGCGTGATCCTGCATAGCACCAGAGGCCATACTCACGGCTGTCGTGCGCCGTGCTGATCAGCGACGCCGCGCGCTTATGCCAGCCGCCAGCGACCGCCAGCTCGCCCTTCTCGACATGGAGTCGCGTCAGCGTGAGCGCGGCATGAGCGGCCAACAGGCGCTGGCCTCCCATGCTGTATCCGGCCACCGCTCGCGTCAGCAGTGGAATACTGTCGGGTGGGCGTCCGCAACACTCGAGGGCCAGCGCCCAGTCCTCGATGTCGGCCGGCAGCAGCGTATCGGCGGCATCCGCGGCGGCGAAGGCGGCGGCGGCCTCCTTCCATTTCCGGGCGGCGATGGCCGCCCGCGCCGTCAGGACGTGCGATGCGGACGTGAGCGGTGATGCAACCGGGGAAACCGGGACAAGTGAAGCCGGGGCAGGGCTTACCGCAACAGGTTGGGCCTCGAGGATGAGGCGATATCCGAATCGCGGAAGGCTGCGCAGCGCGGCCTCCATATGGCCTTCGCGCAGGATGGTGCGGGCAAGGCTCGCGACGCGTTGCAGCGAAGCCTCGGTCACAGTGACGCCCGGCCACAGCGCGTCGAGCAGCTCCGCCTTGCTCATTGCCTTGTCTGGGTGATGCAGCAGGAGGACCAGGAAATCGAAGACCAGCGGCTGCACCGCGAGCTCGCGTCCCTCCAGGCAGAGGCTACGGGAGTCCTCGTTCAGCTCGAACTGGCCGAAACGATAAACCCCCATTGGAATCGCTCCCTCTCGCAACAAATGGCCGCCGGCATCGGCGAACGATCAGAACAACATAAGGCAGGCATAAGGACCCCTTGAGGCCCTCCTGTCACGTTCCGCCTGCGTCCTGGACCCAACTTTACCGGGAAAAGGTCCGGACCGGGCAACCTCATACAGGAGAAGCACCATGGAACTCTACGTCATCCGACGCCCCTCCGCCTGGGCCAGCCTCAAGGAGCTCGAAGCTGCCGGCGCCAAGTCGGCGCGCGTGGGTAACGAGGAGATGCCCGACCAGGTCCGCTGGATCCGCAGCTACGTCGTCCACGAGCCGGACGGCCGTATCGGCACATTCTGTATTTACCAGGCGCGCGACGGGGATTCGATCCGAGAGCACGCCAGACGCGTCGGCATGCCCGGCGAGGAATTCTATCGCGTCGCCACCACGGTCGTCGTCCGTGACGACCCCGGCGACACATCAACTTAACAAATCAGGCGCCCGGCGCCGGTCGACGGTCTGCGGATCGCCGACCTTCCCTTGGAGCATTTCCGTGAACACCCGCTCATTCGCGCAATCGATCTCGAAGTTTCAATCATCGGCCGGTTTTCAGCCCAACATCCACATCGTCAAGCTGGCCTGTGGTCCGGTCATCGCCCTGCAGACGTGGTGGCAGGCCGAGGCCGCTCGGCGCCGGCAACTGGAGTTCGCCGAGGAACTGCACACGATGACCGTCCATGCGCGGCGAGACATCGGCATTCGTAGCGCCGGCACAGATTGGATCGCGCGTCACGACGCCTAGCAGCGCTCACATCATCTCATCCAGACAGGAAGTTGCCATGTTTCGCATCATCGCCCTGGCCTATGGCCTCGCAGCCTATCTCGTCTCGTTCGCCACCATTCTCTACGCCATCGGTTTCGTAAGCGGCTTGCCGGTGCCCAAGGGACTCGACGACGGCGCAACGGTTTCCATCTGGGAAGCGCTGATGGTCGACCTGTTGCTGCTGACGCTGTTCGCCGTCCAGCATAGCGCGATGGCGCGCAAGCCCTTCAAGCACTGGCTGACGCAGTACGTCCCGACCGTGGTGGAACGCAGCACCTACGTGTTGACGGCGAGTCTCGTGCTGATGTTGGTGTTCTGGCAGTGGCGTCCGATGCCGGACGTGCTGTGGCAGGTGACCAACCCATTGCTCGCGATGGTCATCACCGGCGTGTCGCTGATGGGCTGGGGACTGGTCTTCACCAGCACCTTCCTGATCAACCACTTCGAACTGTTCGGCGTGCAGCAGGTCGTGCACAACCTCAGCGGTCGCACTGCCGCCGCGCCGCGCTTCTACACGCCGCTGCTCTACAGGCTGGTGCGCCATCCGCTTTACCTGGGCTTTCTCATTGCCTTCTGGTCGACGCCGACCATGACCGTGGGCCACCTGCTCTTCGCTGCGGCGACGACGGCCTACATCTTCATCGGTATCGCGCTTGAGGAACGGGACCTGGTCGAACAGTTCGGCGACGAATATCGCCGCTACCGCCAGCGGGTCGCCATGATCCTGCCGATCCCGCGTGGTTCGGGCACTCGCGCCGGCACGCACAAGCGCGACGTCCGGTCGGCATAACAGATATCAACGCAACGGAGAGGGCCGTCGGGCGCATCCCGACGGCCTTTTCATTTGTCAGCCCAGCTCGCGCACGTCGACCAGCGCGCCTATCACAGCGGCAGCCGCGGCCATGGCCGGGGAGACGAGGTGGGTGCGGCCCGCCGGCCCCTGGCGTCCCTCGAAGTTGCGGTTCGAAGTGCTCGCACAGCGCTGGCCCGGCAGCAGCCTGTCCTCGTTCATGGCAAGGCACATCGAGCAACCGGGCTCGCGCCATTCGAAGCCTGCCTCGATGAGCAGCCTGTCCAGCCCTTCTTCTTCCGCTTGGCGTTTCACCAGGCCCGATCCCGGTACGACCAGCGCGCGCACGCCGGGCGCCACCTTCCGGCCCTTTAGGATTCCCGCAGCGGCCCGGATGTCTTCGAGGCGACCATTGGTGCAGGACCCGATGAAAACAACGTCGATCGCGAGACCCGCGAGCCGCTGTCCCGACGCCAGCCCCATATAGTCGAGCATGCGTTCGTACTGGGCGCGGCGCTGGAGATCGGGCTCATCGTCGGGATCTGGCACCACGCCGGTGATCGGCATGACCGCTTCGGGATTGGTTCCCCATGTCACCATCGGCGCGATTCGCGTCGCGTCGATGGTCGCCGCGCGGTCCCAGGTCACGCCGGGGTCCGAGGCCAGCGTGCGCCACCATTCTATTGCGCGGTCGAGCGCGTCGCCCGTCGGAGCCCGTTCGCGGCCGCGCACATAGGCGAAAGTCGTCTCGTCGGGCGCGACCAGTCCGGTGCGTGCCCCCATCTCGATCGCCATGTTGCTCAGCGTCATGCGGCCGGCCATGTCGAGCGAGGCGATCGTGTCTCCACAGAACTCGATCGTATGGCCGTTGCCGCCCGCCGCGCCGACCTGCCCGACGATGGCGAGCGCCATGTCCTTTGCCGAGGTGCCGAAAGGCAGGGTGCCCGACACCTCGATCTTCATGTTGCGCGCTTTCTCCTGAACCAGCGTCTGCGTCGCCAGGACCTGCTCCACCTCGGACGCCCCGATGCCGAAGGCAAGTGCACCCAGGGCCCCGTGCGTCGAGGCATGCGAATCACCGCTCACGATCGTCTGGCCGGGCAGCAAAAAGCCCGACTCCGGTCCGATCACGTGGACGATGCCCTGGCGCTCGTCGAGTAGCGGGATGTAGGGCACGTCGAAAGCGGCGACATTGGCTTCCAGTGCGGCGACCTGCGCCCGCGACTTCGGTTCCGCGATGCCGCCACGCCGGTCTTCCGTTGGAATGTTGTGGTCGACCACGGCGAGCGTCGCCGCCGGCCGGCGCACGGGACGCCCGGCGCGCCGCAGCCCGTCGAAGGCTTGCGGGCTGTGCACCTCATCGATCAGGTGCCGGTCGACATAGAGCACGCACGTCTGTCCACCAAGCCGCTCGACGACGTGCGCATCCCAGATCTTGTCGTAGAGAGTGCGGGGGGCCGGCCCGGTCGCGACCGCCGTAGTGCTCATCGTGGGGGCTGTATCTCGGCAGGGGAGGCCAGAAGGAACTGAATGGGAAGCACGACCGTGATCGGCGACGATTGTCCGTCGACGACGCGCGGTTCGATGCGCATGCGCTGCACCGCATCGGTCGCTGACTTGTCGAGCGCCGGATAACCCGAGGAACTTTCCACGTAGATGACCTCCGGGATGCCCTTCGCGTCGAACGTCACCTTGACCATCACCTTGCCTTCTTCGCGGGCGATGATCGACAGCTCAGGATAGACCGGTTTGGCGGGCACCCGTATGACAAGGGCGTTGGCATTGCTCGCCGTCTTCGGACGGGTGGCCGAGGTCCCGGGCGGCCTGGGTGCCGGCATTGCCACCGGCACCGTGCGGCCATTGTAGTTGGTCGCGCACTCCCTGAGAGCGGCTGTTGCGGCCTCGATGCCTTCGAGGTCCATCGCGAAGTGACGCTGGTTCGCCGCGATGCTCAATGTCTGGCCCGACTGCAGGACCGCGAAGAAATCGGGACCGGCATCGACGGTCAACGTGTCATCCGATATCCCCGTCCCTGTGAAGGTGAATTGCCGGGAGCCGACCTTCAGCGACATCGGATAGGTCTGGCGTACCTTCAGATCCCACCGCGGCGCCGACGTGCCGAAATAGTGCGCACCGCCACCCGTGAGACCAATGAAGATGGCGAAGCCGTCGCTCTGTACCCGGCGCATCGAGCAGCTGTGAAACGCTCGCGAAGACGCGTTCGCAACGAGCGTCCAGGTCCCGATCTGTTTGAGGGAACCAGGGAAAGTCTCGGCGCCGGCGCGCGCGGCGACCAAGAGCGTTGCCGTCGCGACGAGCAACAGCGCCAGAATCGGCCGCGATTTTAGTGTCACAAAAGTCTCCCCGCCACACCTTGCGGCAATCCTAGAACCTTATCGCCGGCGATCATAGGTTGTATCGCCCGGAAGCCGTCGTCCCGACGAAGAAGCCGCCGGCCTGTTTCCCCCTTGCAAACCCGGAGCCCGGTTCATCAGGAACCGGCATCGTGACTAACGTTCCGGATTCTGCTCCTGCACCAAAGCTCGACCCGCTGGGCATCGAGGTCGGGACCTATGCGCACGACCCGCTTGGTTTCGTGCTGTTCGCCTTTCCGTGGGGCGAGGCGGGGACGGTGCTGGCGAACGATTCCGGGCCCGAGCCGTGGCAATGCGAAGTGCTTCGGGAGATCGGGCGTTCCCTCGCCAGTGCCTCCAACGCGATCCGCATCGCCGTCGCCTCGGGGCATGGTGTCGGCAAGTCGGCGCTGGTGGCATGGATCATCGTCTGGGCGCTTGCGACCTTTCGCGACACGCGCGGAGTCGTCACGGCCAACACGGCGACGCAGCTCAAGACCAAGACCTGGCCCGAACTCACCAAGTGGCTGCGGCTCGCCGTCTGCGCCGACTGGTTCGAGATCGCGAATACGTCCATCGTCAGCACGGAGCCCACGCACGAGCGGACCTGGCGCATCGATGCCGTACCCTGGAGCCTGCGCAGCACAGAAGCGTTCGCCGGTCTGCATAATCAGGGCCGCCGCCTGTTCGTCGCCTTCGACGAGGCCTCGGCGATCCCCGATCCGGTGTGGGAGACGATCGAGGGCGCGCTGACCGATCGCGATACCGAGATCCTGTGGCTGGCGACCGGCAACCCGACGCGCAACTCCGGACGTTTCCGCGAATGCTTCGGCCGCTTCCGGCATCGCTGGCAGCGGCACCAGGTCGACGGTCGCAAGGTCTCGTTGACTGACAAGGACGAGATCGCGCGCTGGGCCGCGGACTATGGCGACGACAGCGACTTCTTCCGCGTCCGCGTGAAGGGCGAATTCCCGAGGGGTGGCGCCATGCAGTTCATCGACGGCGAGACGGTGGAGGCGGCCGTGTCCCGTCCCGCTGAGAGCCATTTGCGTCAGGCGCTGGTGATGGGCGTCGATTGCGCGCGCGGCGGCGACGACCAGAGCACGATCTGGTTTCGCCGCGGCCGCGATGCGCGCAGCGTTCCCGCGATCAAGCTGCGGGTCGGCGATCTCATGGTCCTGTCGGGCAAGGTGGCCGAACAGGCGATCCAGCATCGCGCGGCCGCGGTGTTCATCGACGAGGGCGGCATCGGCGCCGGTGTCGTCGACCGGGTGCGCCAGATGTTGCCGGGGCGCCTCGTGGTCGGCGTGAATTTCGGCGGCCGCGCCGACCGCTACACGATGGGCGACGGCATGCCGCTCACCGCCAACAAGGCCGCCGAGATGTGGGCCTCGATGCGTGCCTGGTTGAAGACGGGCGCCATCCCGGACGATCCCGAGCTGAAGGCGGAACTCACGTCGCGTGAATACGGCTTCAACCTGCACAATGCGATCCAACTCGAGAAGAAGGAGGACATGAAGAAGCGCGGCCTGTCGTCTCCCGACAATGCCGACGGTCTGGCGCTCACCTTCGCTTATCCGGTGGCGGACCTGCCGGAGGAGACGCGGTTCGAGGCGAGCAGTGGAACGGGCGCGCCGGCCGGCGTCATGATCGAGTCCGACTACGACCCGCACGCGGAGGTCTAGACTCAGGGAATCGCCAGGTGGAAGAGGCAGTCGCCGCGCCGCACGCGGCCGGGGACGCGGGCGCAGACGACTGTGCCGGCTCGGGCGAAGGCCGCTTCCGCCGGTGCGCGCCATGGCGTGTCGACCGGATGGATCAGCGCGGCAGGCTGACCCGCCTCGACCTGTTCTTCGAGTTCGACGAGCGGCTCGAACACGCCCTCGTCCTCGGCGTAGACGTAGAAGGGATAGCCGCCGACCTGCAGGTGCTGCGACGGCAGCCGCTCGGCATCGGCGGGATCGAGCGCGATGACGCCGAGATGGGCGAGTGCGCGGCGCAGGCCGCGTTCGGCGATATGCAGCGCATGAGGTGTAACCGTGCCACCGCCGCAGAGTTCGGTGCCCAGCGCCACGATTCCGCAACGCTCGGCGGCGGCGTTGAGCGCTCGCGTCTCGCGTGCACCCTCGAACACCCAGGAGTAGGGCGCGTTGAAAGCTTCCATCAGCGCTTCAGCCTTGGCGAAGCGCGCCGGATCGGGCGAGCGTCTGATGTGCGTGCTGGGCACGTAGCGCAGCGACTGCCCGCCGGAATGCACGTCGATCACGACGTCGCACTGGGGCAGCAGCACGCTCTCGATGTAGTGGGCGATCATCGAGGTCGGGCTGCCGTCGCGGTCGCCGGGAAAGCAGCGGTTGAGGTTCAGCCCGTCGACCGGCGAGTTGCGGGTGCCCGCGGCGGCGGCCGGCGCATTGGCCATCGGCAGGATGAGGAGGCGGCCCGCGATCCTCTCTGCCCGCAGGCTGCGCGCTAGCTTGGTGAGGGCCACCTGGCCCTCATATTCGTCGCCGTGGTTGCCGGCCATCAGCAGCACCTTGGGGCCGTCGCCGTTGCGCAGGCAGACGAGGGGGATCGGCAGCCAGCCATAGGCGGAGCGGTCCACGGAATGGGGCAGGCGCAGGAAACCCTGTTGCCGGCCGTTCTTCTCGAAGTCGATTTCCGTGGCGATGCGCGACATGGTTCGGCTCCTGGCTTCGGCGAAGCCGCCACGTTAGGGGTGCGGCGTTGTGGCTGTCTAACGGCGAAGAAAGCCCCGCGAACTGCTGGACTCAGTGTCACTGCATTGTCATGGTCCGGGCAATCGCCCGCAGAGGCGATCGGGAGGCATCCTGGGCGACGGCTCGATCGGCCGGCTCGATGTCTGGAGGCCCGCCGTTCCCGATTTCCGAGGGAGCGGCGGGCCTTTTCATTGGGACGAGCCGCAGGCAGCGGCAATGGCGGGGGCGACCATTGCCGCGAACACTGCCGCGCCCCTGGCAGAGAAGTGCTCGCCGTCAAGAAAGTGGCTGTTGTCGAGCCGGCTGCTGTCCACGTCGACATGGACGTCGCCCAGCGCTGCCGCCTCGCGCTTCAGGACGCCCCGAAGATGCGCCAGCAGCCGGTGAGAGGTTTTCAAGTCGATGTAGGGCGTCCACATCGGGTGGGGGCCGGCGTCGGGCGGCAGTGTCTCGTTGAACACCTCGCCGATCCAGACCGTGCGCACGCCGCGCTGGCGATTGATGGCCGAGATGCTGCGGATGTTCCGCGCGAAGATCGCCTCCAGTGCCGGATCGGGCTCGGAACTTGCCGTGCCCTTGGGATCGGCTGCCGGCCGCACCGTGTCGAAGAGCGAGGTCGCGCCGCGCCGCAGCAGCCGCAGGATTGGCGAGATCGCGACCGGTGGGCGGTCGGAATAGCGGGCATCCAGCACGTCGACCAGCAGGGGCGTGTGATAGTCGGCATAGCCGGGGTCGAGATTGCGGAAATGCGAGCTGTTGATGTCCTGGCCACCGACATAGTAGACGGCGCAGCGCGGCGCCACTCCGTAGGCGTCCTGGTAGAAGGCCGTGCGGATCACATGCTCGACCGTGCTGTTGGCGCCCATTGCGCGGTTCAGCACGGTGAAACGGCCGGCGCCCCCCAGTTCAGCAAGCTGGCTTTCGAGCCGTTCGGCCCAAGTCTGCCCGTCGGACAGATTGCCGTCCTCCGTCGTCGAGCCACCGAACACCGCGATGACGATCCGATCCTTCAGCTCGTCGGCCGAACGCTCGCGGCCGCGCAGCCCCTGCGAGTCGACATGGAAGCGCGTGCGCGTGCCGGCCGGCGTCGGGACGTTGGCGGCCTGCAGCAGTGGATGCCAGACCCGCGTCGCGCTGCGAACCCCGGTTTCGGGAAATACCCCGAGCGCGGCGCCCCAGCCATGATGAGCCAGCACCGCCGTGCCGAGCCCGAAGCCCAGCTCGACCGCCGCCAGCGACAGGATCACCATCGTGATGCGCGGCCACGGCGTGCAGACGACGCCCAGCGCCAACAGTGCACCGACATAGGCGAAGAACCATGCGGCGGGTGAGCCGGCCGCGACGTCGCGGGCCAGTCCATAGACAAGGACGATCGCACCGCCACCCAGGGCCAACACCAGCGCGACCGCAGCCGCGATCATCCGCTCGAAGCGGTAGGGATGTGAAAGGCCGAAATGGCGCGCGAGCCAAGTATTCATCGGCCGTGGACAATGAGGCTGTCGGGCGGCGGCTGCAATGGCCGGCCGCTGCCTGCACCAATGGTCGGATAACCGCCTCTTGTTCCGCTTTGTCTTTCGTTTCGCTAAGCTCGTGCCTTTCGAGGAGAAGAGATGGAATCGGATCATTCGCCCTTACATGGCCCAGGCGGGGGCGTTCGCTAATGCCGGACGAAAAGCAGGTGGAGGCTGAGGCCCGCGCGGCGCGCCGCGCGGAGCGGCGGCAGCAGATGGACGAGGAGCGAGTGGCGGAGCTGGAAGAGGCCCGCGCAGCGCGCCGTGCGGAGCGATTGCAGAAGAAGGCCGAGGCGCGAGCGGCGGTGGTGGAAAAGATCCGCGCAGCGCACCGTGCGGAGCGACTGCGGAAGAAGGCCGAGGCGCGAGCGGCGGTGGTGGCAGAGGTCCGCGCAGCGCATCGCGCGGAACGACTGCAGAAGAAGGCCGAGGAGCGATCGGCGGTGGTGGAAAAGATCCGCGCAGCGCATCGCGCGCAACGACTGCAGAAGAAGGCCGAGGAGCGAGCGGCGAAGGTGGAAGAGGCCCGTGCGGAGCGGCAGCGGAAGGCCGAGAGGAAGCTGTTAGAGGCGAACCAACGCCGACAGGAAGCCGATCGCCTGCGATGGCGGTGGAGCGACGGGCGGCTGACGTTCTTCAACCTGAAGCGGGAGAGCCAGAAACTGCCGGTGGTGGAAGTCCAGCCCCTCGAAGCCAAGGAGATTGAGACCGCGCTTATCTCAAGACTAAGGAATCCCGCATTGCCACCCGGGGCTTTCTCCGGTGCCGTGTACGATCGTGACGGGCACATTATGCCCGAGTTCCTTGAACATGACGCACTGACCCAGCATCGAGTGAACAGGAGCATCAACGCTCCCATCCTGGAGCGGGCCCGGATGGAGGAAGCCGACAGGATTTACGATACCTGTGTCTATCTTGGCCGCTGGTCCGGTTTTTTTGGTGACTTCCTCCTCGAGTCGCTCGCGCGGGCCTGGTATCTATCGAAGGTCGATCGGTCGACGCCCCTCCTGTTCCAGCAATGGGACGACCGGTTGAACATCCCTCCCTTTGCATTTGCGTTCCTGAAGGCGCTGAACGTGCAGCCCACGAGAATCAGGATCGTTGCCGGCCGCGACCTCCGGGTGCGCACGCTTTTTCTCCCATCGAGGCAATTCTGGCAGGGCGCCAAGGCATCTCCCGGCATGTGCACTGTCTTCGACCAGATGAGGGAGAGGATGCTGCTGTCCCGGAGCAGCAAGGGACGTACGCCGGAGAAGGTCTATCTGAGCCGGCGAGGCCTCGGCGGCGTGCGGGCCTCCGGTCCGACGCGCTCGGTCATCGTGAATGAAGAAGAGGCCGAGATTCTGTTCCGCAATGCTGGCTACGAGATCGTGCAGCCCGAGTTGCTACCGGTCGAGGAACAGGTCGCCATCGTGGCCAACGCGACGCATGTTGCCGGACCATCCGGATCAGCGTTGCACCTGATGCTGTTCAACGCCAATCCGCAAGCAAGGCTGATCGAGCTCAGGACAAAGCTCTCCGTCAATCAATTGCTGATCAGTGCCATTCGAGACAGCCAGTCCTTCCATATCTGGTGTCGCAGGCGGGGCGAACCAGCTGACACGACGACCCTCGAAATGGACATCGTCGAGCGCGCAATGAGGGAGATCGGCTGACGCTACGGCCCGGGTCTTGCACCGTGAGGTTCTCGATCCAACCTCATGGAGGCGTCGATGCACGCGCGCATAGAAGAGCTGGAGAAGCGGATCAAGATCCTCGAAGCCAGATTGGGAGCGTTTTCTACCTCTTCGACGTCGCCGGACTGCCCGTCGTGCGGCACCGACAAGATGAGACTCTCGGCAGAAAGCACATTCGGTCCGGGCGTCATGACCAGGACGCGTCTGCGCGTACGCCATTTCACATGCAGCCTCGACAATTGTCGTCACGAACTCACCGTTCAAGTGCCCGAAGAGAATGCCGGAGCGACTCAGTCTAAATCCAAATCATCGCCTGCTGAGGCAGGAGATGATGCAGCGTTACAGGACAGCCCATGCAATCTCGCGGGGTGATCCGTCGGCGGCCGCTTCAGGTTTGCAAGAGGCACAACGGTTCTACTTCTGCACATGGCGGCTGGTGAACAGGAAATAGCCCTCGGACGCAAATAACCTTCCGGCTTCGAGCAAGTGGGTGATCTCTGCGGTCCAGGCCGCAAGCTCACCATCGGAGATGGCGCCTGCGTTCGCAGCCTTCGCCGCTGCGCCCAAAAAGTAGTCAGCGGCAAGCTGCTGCGGAAAGACGACGACGCGGCTCGCGATGGAAACATCCGTGAAGCCGAGGTCGGCCAGCATGATGGCCAGCCTTCCGGGTAACCAGCTCTGCGCAACGGCGGTCTCTGCCTCGTGAGCCATGATACGGCGAACGAGGGCGCGGTCGGAAACGTTGACCGTCGTCGTGCAGAATTCGGGCTCGATGAGGGCGATGACGCCGTTGGGGCGCAACACGCGCCGCATCCCGGCCAGGACCGGCTCGACATCGTCGAAGTAGATCAGCAGGCGCTCGGCGCGCACATGGTCGAAGGAATTGTCGGCGTAAGGGAGCAGGGACGCGTCACCGGCCCTGTAATCGATCGCGAGGCCTTGCTCGGTCGCACGACGCCGCGCCTCCACGATGAACTGCTCGCTCTTGTCGATACCGCACACGATTGCACTGCTGCCCGAGCGGCGCGCCAACGCAACAGTTTCGAGGCCGAAGCCGCAGCCGACATCCAGAATCGCGCCGCCGGGATGAACCATTTCCCTTTCGAGTCGCTTCAGCTCCTGCAACGGCTCGATCCGGTCGAAAGCTTCCAGCGCTGCGATGTAGGTCGCGGTTTGCCCCGAATCGTCGATAGCGGTGAAGGTGTTGAGCGAGAGTTTTTCGTTCATGGCCTCACTCATTGAAGCGGATGGTGCCGGTCGCGCTCACTGGATAGTGCATCGTCCACCAGGCAATTGCCGTTTCATTCTTCCCGAAAATCCCGCTTGCATCCTCAAAATCCGGTTCATCAGTAACTCAAGGGCTCGCTCACAGGAGAGACGCCCTTGGGAATTTTTGGTGGCGGACAGGCCGCTTATCCTCCGATGTCGCCGCAGGCCCTGCCGCCGGCGCCTGAACCTTATCCGTCGATGGCCGATCCGTCAGTGCGCGAGGCACGGGAGGCGCAGAAGAAGCGCGCCGCCGCCATGGCCGGCTATGCGTCCACGATCGCGACCGGCGGGCTTGGACTTACCGATGCCGCCGCCACCACCGCCCTGCGCGGCAAGACGATGCTGGGGGGCTGAGCGATGGCGCACGATCCCGCTCTCCGCCGTCATCTCGACGCCCGTCTCGGTGTCCTGAAGCGGCAGCGCCAGTCCTGGGAGCCGGGCTGGCGCGAGCTGTCGCGCTTCGTCAATCCGCGGCGCGGCCAGTTCTTCACCTCGCCCAACCCGGGCGGCCGCGGCGCTCAGGCCAACGGCGCCATCCTCGATCCCACGGCGCTGTTCGCGTTGCGCACCTTGGTGGCCGGGCTGATGTCGGGCGTCACCTCGCCAGCCAGGCCGTGGTTCCGGCTCTCGATTCCCGATCGCCGCGTGGCGTCGCTCGCGCCAGTAAAAGTGTGGCTCGATGAGTGCGCCGAGCGCATGCGCATGGTGTTCAATGCCGGCAATCTCTATTCGGCCCTGCCGTCGATCTACGAGGAGCTGGGCCAGTTCGGCACCGGATGCGCGATCGTCGAATTCGACCGCGAGGACGTGATCCGCCTCTATACGCTGTCGACGGGCGAGTACTGGTTGGGCCTCGACTGGCGCGGCCGCGTCGACACGCTGGCGCGGCGCTTCATGTATTCCTACCGGCAGATCGAAGCACGCTGGCCCGATCATGGCATTGCCGAGATCACCGAGCGGGCGCGTGGTGGCGATGCCGACACCGAGATCGCGATCCTGCACATGATCGAGCCCAATGCCGGCTTCGAGAAGGGCCGGCTCGACCAGGCCGGCAAGAAGTTCCGCTCGGTCTACTGGCGCGAGGGTGCTGGCCAGGCCGCTGGGGACATGGGCGGCGAGTTCATCCATCGCGGCGGCTATTCGCAGTTCCCGGCGCTGACGCCGCGCTGGGCGCCGATCGGCAACGATGCCTATTCGAAGGGTCCCGGCCACGACGCGCTGCCTGACGTGAAGTCGCTGCAGATCCTGAAGAAGCGCGAGCACAACGCCGTCGACAAGCACGTGAATCCGCCGATGGGCGCGCATGTCAGCTTGCGCGGCTCGGCTTCGTCGGTACTGCCCGGCGCCATCAACTACTTCACCACCCAGGAGAGGGGAGCGGGGATGTGGCCGCTCTACCAGACCGCTCCCGGCGCCATCGCCGAGGTCGAGCGTCTCGTGTCGCGCACCCAGGCCGTCATCAAGTCGGCCTTCTTCGCGGACCTCTTTCTGATGATCTCCGACATGGAGGGCGTGCAGCCGCGCAACCAGCTCGAGATCAGCGCGCGCCGCGAGGAGAAGATGCAGATGCTCGGGCCGGTGCTCGAGAATCTGCACGACGATCTGCTGCAGCCGTTGGTTCAGCGCACCTTCACCATCATGGCCGAGAACGGCCTCTTCACCAATCCGCCGCCTGAGCTGCAGGGCTATCCGCTCGACGTCGAGCTGATCTCGATCCTGGCGCAGGCGCAGAAGGCGGCCGATCTCGGCACGGTCGAGCGACTGTGGGCCTTCGCTGGCGGCATCGCCGCTTCGCGACCCGAGGTGCTCGACAAGCTGAACGCCGACGAGAGCATCGACGTCTATGCCGACAAGCTCGGCGCCCCTGCCGCCATCACCGTGGCCGACGACGTGGTGGCCCAGCTCCGCGCCGCTCGGGCGCTGCAGGCGCAGGCGGCGCAGGCGTTGCAGGTGGCCGGCGCCGTCGCCCAGGGCGCCAAGACCTTGAGCGAGACCGAGGTCGGCGGCGGCCGCAACGCCCTTCAATCCGTACTGGGAGTCTAGCGATGCACGATCCGAACGATGCGCGGCAGGTCCGCCGGGCTGAGCAGCGAGAGAAGATCGCGGAGGACCGTGTCGCCGACGACCTCCGCGCGGTGATGGCCACCGAACAGGGCCGTCGCTTCGTGCACGGGCTGCTCGGCCTCTGCGACATCAGGAGCGACGGCTATGTGTCGGGCGGCCTCGAGGCGCAACGGCACCAGGACTACGGCGCCGGGCGGCGCAGCATCGGCATCGAGCTGCTGGGCGAGCTCGAGCGGCACGCGCCGGAGATGACCGAGCTGATGAGCGCGGAGGCTCGCATCAACGAAATGGAAGGCGAAATGGCGGGCTGGGCCGCGGAGGAGCAGAACGATGGCTGACGCACTCGACACGACGATTGCACGGCAGGCCCCCGATACTGGGGAGCCCGATGCCGCTCGCACGGAAACCGCGCCGACGCCTGCACCCGGCACCGAATCGGTGGCCGGCCAAGCCGAGGCGGAAGCGGGCACCGAAGCGGCTGCCGATTATTCCGGCCTTCGTCTCCCCGAGGGTTACCGCGCCGACGATCCGGTGTTCGGCGAGGCCATGAAGCTGTTCGGCAGCGAGAAGATCGCACCGGAGACGGCGCAGAAGCTGATCGACTTCACCATCGAGCGTGACCGGGAAATCGCGCGGGCGGTGAACGATCACGCGGCGTCTTCCTGGACGAAGCAGACGACCGAATGGCGCACGACCTCCGAGAAGGAGTTCTCGCCGGAGGCGCTGGGCAATGCCCGCACCGCGCTCGCCCGGGTCTTTGACCGCCAGACCATCGCCTATCTGGAAGGCCTGGGCTTCACCAACCATCCGGGACTCATCCGCGGGATGGTGAAGGTGGCCAACGCCATCAAGGACGACTCGTTCGTGGGCGGCAATGCCGGCCGCGGGACCGGCGCGATGGATCCCAAGGCCCTCTATCCCAACTCGCAACACAACTAGGAACCAAAACTCCATGGCAACGCTTTCCGTGACCAATCCGACCCTGGCCGACTGGTCCAAGGTCCTCGATCCCGACGGCGGCATCGCACAGGTGATCAACCTCCTGTCGCAGATGAACGAGATCACCGACGACATGGTGTGGAACGAGGGCAACCTGCCCACCGGCCACCGCACCAGCGTGCAGACCTCGCTGCCGACCGGCACCTGGCGCCGCTTCAACGAGGGCATCGTGCCGACCAAGAGTACGAGCACGCAGATCACCGATTCGTGCGGCATGCTCGAAACCTATTCGGAGATCGACAAGGCGCTGGCCGACCTCAACGGCAATACCGCGACCTATCGCCTGTCCGAGGACCGCGCGTTCCTCGAGGGCCTGACGCAGCAGCTCGCGGGCGTGCTGTTCTACGGCAACACTGCGACCAATCCAGAACGCTTCATGGGATTCGCACCGCGCTACAACACGGCGTCGACGGCGACGTCGCAGACGGCCAACAACTTCATCTCGGGCGGCGGCGCGGGCTCGGACAACACGTCGATCTGGCTGGTCGGCTGGGGCGATCTCACGGTGCACGGCGTCTTCCCGAAAGGCAGCAAGGCCGGCCTGTCGATGAAGGACCTCGGCGAGCAGACGCTGCTCGACGCCGCCGGCAACCGCTACCAGGGCTATCGCACGCACTACAAGTGGGATGCGGGCCTGACGGTACGCGATTGGCGGTACGTCGTGCGCATCGGCAACATCGACGTGTCGGACCTCGCAGGCTCGACCCCGGCCGATCTCGTGAAGCTGATGATGCGGGCGATGAACAAGATCCCCAACATCAAGATGTGCCGGCCGGCCTGGTACATGAACCGCACCGCGAAGCAGTGGCTGGACATCCAGCGCAACCTCGGCGCCTCGGTCGCGGCGACCACCAACAACACCAACATCCGCCGCACGCTCGACGAGAGCGACGGCCGGATCTTCGACAGCTTCGGCGGCATCCCGATCCGCAAAGTCGACCAGATCACGCTCGCCGAAGCGACCGTGTCGTAACCGGCCGCCAGGAAAGGACACAGACACCATGATGTACGACAAGCTCAATACGTTCGGCACCGACCAGGCGGTCACCGCGACCGCCGCGTCGACCGACATCGTCGATCTCGGCGCAGCCCGCGACATCGGCAACGGCGAGCCGCTCGAGCTGGTGATCCTCGTCACGCAGGGCGTGACGGCCGCCGGCGCCGCGACGGTCACCTTCACCCTGGAGACCGACGACAACGCGGGCTTCTCCTCCCCTGTCGTGCTCGCGAGCTCCGGCGCGATCGGCAAGGCAGCACTGCCGGCCGGCACCGAGGTGCTGCGCGTGAAGGTGCCGCTCGATGCCGAGCGCTACTTGCGCACCAACTACACGGTGGCGACCGGTCCGCTGACCGCGGGCACGTTCACCGCTTTCCTCGCCCATAACCGCCAGGCCAGTAGGGCCTACGCGTCGGGCTTCATCGTCGGCTGAACGGAGGTATCGCATGGCCAAAAGCGAAAAGGCCGACAAGGCCGCCGAGTACGTCGTCGTCGACAATCCTTTCTACGACGGGGTCCAGCTCCATCCGATCGGCGCACGTATCCTGTGGTCCGGACCGCCGGGCCTGTCGCTGGTTCCGGTCGACGCGCCGCGCCGCCGCAGCGCCGGTGACGCACCGATCTTCGGTGATCCGCTGGCCGGCCGCGGCGACGGGGCGCCGGTCAAGGCCGCCAAACCCGGCGACCAGGTCGTCCTCGTCCAATGATCGTCATGCCGTGAGTGCAACTGGGGCCGGTCTTCGGGCCGGCCCCTCCACTGCGAGGAGAACAATCCATGGCTCAAGACATCGCCTACCAGTCCACCGTCCAGCGCAACGCCGTCCCGGTCTCGGAGACAAGGCCGCTGCCGGTCGTGCTGACGAATCTCACGGGAACGGCGCTCGGCAGGTCGACCGTCACCATGACCGGCGTCTCGGCCGAACTGGTTCCGGCCGACGCGACACGGCGCATCGTCATCGTGAGCAGCGCGAAAGCCAACGGCGATGCCGCGTTCGATCTGACCGGCGGAACCTGCGCGCTCGACACCGGCATTCCTCTGTCGGGCGGCGACACGGTGCAGATCACGGGGAAGGAAGCGCAAAGCGCCATGACCCAGATCGGCACCAACGGCCAGAAGCTCACCGTCTACGTCGGGGCCTGAGCATGACCATCGCCTTCCTCAACAGGGCGCGCGGCAGCGGCAGTACGCGGGCTTTCGATGCCGATGTGCTGGCGTGGCGCGATGCGGTCGTGGCCAACGGCAGCTCGGTCTCGCTCGCGCGGCTCGTCATCGTCGACCAGTTCGTGTTCAGCGAGAAGGAGTCCGGCTGCTGGGCGTTGACTGACGACTACCTGGGCTTCTGGGCGGAAAATGCGGCGCAGGCGCTGACGTCGCTGAAGCAACGGCGGCTGGCCGCCGCGATCAACTCACCGATTTTCACCGCCGACCGGCATTATGCGTTCGACGGCTCCACCAGCTACATCGACACCGGCTTCATCGCCAACACGCATGCGTCATCCATGACAGCGTCCAGCGTTCATATCGAGTTGTATGAGCGCACCGACGTCAATGGAACCGCCAATGCCACCGCATTGGGCGTTACCTCCGGCTCCAGCCGGAGCATGCGGGTTATCACGCGGAACAACAGCACGGCTCTGGGATATGCCAACGGCGGCTCTGCCACGTTCACCCTGCCGTCGAACACCAGCCTGGGCTTGACGCAGCTTGGCCGTCTCAGCGCTACGGCCGCCGATGTCTACGGCTACAAGAACGGTGTTTCGATGCCACGGACCGTCGATCCGGGTGCGGTCGGCGCGCCGCTACCAAGCCACAGTCTCTTTGTCGGCGGGCTCAATAATCAAGGGGTATACAATTCAGGTCGTACCGCTTCGGTAGGCTTTGCGGCTTGGGGCGCGGCTCTCGCGAGTGGGCAGTGCCTGGCCCGCTACAATGCCGTCCAGGCATGGGCGACCTCGGTGGGAGCGAACGTCTGATGCCGACGTTCATCCTCCTCACCAGCGAGCAGGCCGACCATGTGCGCGGCCCATCGATTGTCGTCCCGTCCGCAGCGCTCCAGCCGATCGAGCGACAGGGTGGTTTGTCCATTCTTGGTGTTGGTGTCCTGACCGATACCGCGCACACGGCACATTGGGAATACATCGCGCTGCTGCCTCAGCTCGACGACACCGATCCCGCGTTTCCTGGAGAAGTCGCATGAGCGACACACCGCCCATGGGCAAGACAGGCCTCGGTGTCCAGGCCTATCGCTGGATCGTTGCGGGCGGCATGGCGCTGCTCGTCCTGCTCTCGCAGCGGACGCTCGCCACGCTGGACGACACGACGGCCGCCGTCCGCAGCCTGCAGGCCCAGGTCGCCGCCATGCAAGGCGCGACCGAGAGCCGGTTCAATGCCCATGCCCAGCGGCTCGACACCGCGGACCGACGCAACGACGCGCAGGACGTGAAGATCGACGGCCTGTGGCAGCGACTGTGGTCGCCTGTTCCCACCACGAGGATGCCATGAGCAATACCGTCAATTCGCTGCTGGTCACCTCCGAAGAAGGGCTGGACCTGATCAGGGTCTCGGAAGGGCTGGAGACCGAAGCCTATCCCGATCCCGGCAACCGCGTGACCGGCGAGCCCTGGACCATCGGCTACGGTCACACGAGAGGCGTGCGCCGTGGCGATACCTGCACCGAGGCGCAGGCCACCGAATGGCTGCGTGCGGATCTGCAGGCGGCGGAGGGCGCCGTGCGCCACCTGGTCGACATGCCGCTCACCCAGGGGCAGTTCGATGCGCTGGCGAGCTTCGTCTTCAACGTCGGGCCGTCGGCTTTCGGCAACTCGACCTTGCTGCGCCTGCTGAACGGCGGCGATTACGCCGGCGCCGCCGATCAGTTCAAGCGCTGGAATCGCGGCGCCGATGGCGTGCTGCCGGGTCTTGTCATCCGTCGTGCGGCCGAACGCGATCTGTTCCTTTCACAGGAGGCCTAGATGCCCTTCCTCCCTCTGCTGCTCGGTCTCGCGCCGACCGTGGCTTCCTGGATCATGGGCGACAAAACGGGCGCCGCGGTCTCGAAAGTGACCGGCATCGCCCAGGAGATCCTGGGCACGTCGGATGCCGCCGGCATCGAACGGGCGATCTCGACCGATCCCAACCTGGCGCTGCAGTTCAGGATGGCGGTGATCCAGGCCGAGGCCGATGCCCGCCGGCAGGCGTTCGACACGCTGCAGGCCGAGCTTGCCGACGTGGCGAGCGCGCGCAGCCAGACGGTCGAGCTCGCGAAGGCGGGCTCGGCGATTGCCTGGGGCGCCGTCGCCGTCAGCCTGCTCGTGACCGCTTCGTTCATGGCGGCGCTGTGGTTCGTGGTCCGCCAGGAAATCCCGGCCGCCTCGCGCGAGATCGCCTACATCCTGCTCGGCACCCTGGGAGCCAAGTTCGGCGACATCGTCGCCTATTGGGTCGGCTCCAGCTCGGGCTCGGCGCAGAAGTCCGCGGCGCTGGAGAAGGCCGTGGCGGCCGGGGGAGGGCGCTAGATGGCGACCGACATCGACATCGGCAACATGGCGCTGTCGCGGCTGGGCACGCGCGCCACCATCGCCGACCTGACCGAGAACAGCACCGAGGCCCGCCAGATCGCGCTCTGGTACGCGCCGGTGCGCGACGACCTGCTGGGCCTGCTCGACTGGAACTTCAATCGAGTGACGCAGGCGCTGGCCGCCTCCGGAACGACGCCGGCGCGATGGACTTCGAGCTACGCCTATCCGTCGGACTGCCTCAGGATGAGACGGCTCGATTTCAGCGGCGCGAGCTGGATCGCCGGCGAGCCGGCGACCGGCTTCGAGATCGCGTCCAATGGCAGCGGCACCTTCCTCTACTGCAACGAGGGTCAGGTGTCGGCGGTCTACGCCCAGAGGGTGACGGATCCGGCGCGCTTCCCGCCGGGCTTCATTCTGGCCTTCGTCGATTGCCTCGCCGCGGCTGTCGCGCACGTCATCACGCAGAAGGCCGACCTTGCCGAACGACTCGCGCGCCGGGCGCAGGATCGCATCGAGCGTGCGATGGCCGACAGCGGCAACGAGGGCGTGAGCCAGGGTGACAGGGACCGTCTGGCGCAGAGCCTCACGGTGCGCGGCTTCGACGGGAGCGCGCCATGACCGTTCCCTTCGTCCTGCCGAGCTTCGCCGCGGGTGAACTGTCCCCCGCGCTGCACGGCCGCGTCGACCTGGCCAAGTACCAGGTTGGCCTCGCGACCTGCCTCAACTGGTTCGTCCACCCGTTCGGTGGGGCCAGCACCCGGGCGGGGACGGCGTGGGTCGGGGCCGTTCTCGATGCCGCCCGGCGCTCGCGGCTGATACCCTTCGCCTTCAACACCGAGCAGACCTACGTGCTGGAGTTCGGGCACCAGAGGATGCGGGTGATCAAGGACGGTGGTTACGTCCTGGAGGCCGCGGCGGCGATCGCGGGCATCAGCCGGGCCAATCCCGGCGTCGTGACCGTGGCCTCTCACGGCTATTCGACCGGCGATGTCGTGTTTCTCGACGGTGTCGGCGGCATGACGCAGCTCGACCGCCGCAGCGTGACCGTGACCGTGCTGAGCGCCGGCAGCTTCTCCATCGGCATCGACACGTCGGGCTACGGCGCCTGGACCTCGGGCGGCACGGCGGCGCGGCTCTACACGCTGGCCACGCCCTACCTAGAGGCCGACCTGCCGCGGCTGAAGTTCGTGCAGAGCGCCGACACGATGACGCTCACGCACCCGTCCCATGCGCCGCGCAATCTCACGCGCACCGGCCATGCCGCCTGGACGCTGACCGCGATCACCTATGCGCCGACCCAGCAGCCGCCGACGGCGCTGGCCTCGTCCTCGCCGGGCTCGGGCTTCGACTATGTCGTTACGGCCGTCGCCGAGGAGACCGGCGAGGAGTCGGTCGCCTCGGCCCCGGTGTCGTCCAACATCCAGACGTCGAAGATCACGTGGACGGATGCAGTCGGCGCCAACTCCTACAACGTCTACAAGGGCAAGAACGGCGTCCATGGCTTCATCGGCCGGGCAGGGGACGGCACGACGGGATTCACCGACGCGACGGTGGCGCCCGACACGTCCGACACGCCGCCCGAGGACAAGAATCCGTTCGACGCTGTCGACAAGTATCCCGGCTGCTCGACCTATCACGAGGGCCGACAGTGGTACGCCCGCACCAACCAGAAGCCGCAGACGCTCTATTCCTCGGCCTCGGCCGCCTTCAACAACATGAACACCAGCTCGCCGTCGAAGGATAGCGACGCCATCACCCGCACCATCGCCAGCCGCGAGGTGAACGAGATCCGGCACCTGCTCAGCCTCAACGTGCTGCTGGTCTGGACCTCGGGGGCCGTGTGGAAGGCGTGGGCCGGCGCGCAAGCCGATGTCATGACGCCGGCGAACTGTGCCGTGAAGCCGCAGAGCTACGAGGGGGTGTCGGAAATCCCGCCGATCGGCACGGAAAGCTCGGCGCTCTACGTGACGGAGTCGGGCCGGAAGGTGCGCGACGTGGCCTATGAGTTCGCGTCGGACAGTTTCCAGGGCCGCAACCTGTCGATCCTCGCCAGCCACCTGTTCGAGGGCAGGACGATCGAGGAATGGGCCTATGCCAAGGATCCCGACGGAATCGTCTGGTGCGTGCGGTCCGACGGCGTGCTGCTGGGATTCACCTACCTGAAGGAGCACGACGTCCATGCCTGGTCGCGCCATGTGACGGATGGCTTCGTGGAAAGCGTCGCCTGCGTGCGCGAGCGGGCCGAGAGCGTCCTGTACCTGGCGGTCCGGCGCACCGTGAACGGCCAGACCGTGCGCCATGTCGAGCGGATGGCCAGCCGCTATTTTCCCGATGTCCAATCGGCCTGGTGCGTCGACTCGGGCGTGCGCTACGACGGCTGGAATGCCGATGGCGAGCATACGTTGACGCTCGTCGGCGGTTCCTGGAATGCCGGCGAGGTGGTCGGGCTGGTGGCCGGCGGGCACGCACCGTTCACCTCGGGCTCGGTGGGGACGAAGTATCTCCTGCGCTCGGGCCAGAACCAGGTGATCGTCACGGTCTCCGGCCATACCGATGCCAGCCATGTCGATGCGACGCTGGACACCGCGCCGCATGCCAGCCTGCAGAACCTGGCCCTGTCCGGCTGGGCGCTGGCGACGGAGACCCTGGGCGGGCTCTGGCATCTCGAGGGGCGCGCGCTCGCCGTCCTCGCCGACGGCTCGGTGCAGCCCACGGCGACCGTCGTCGACGGCTCGATCGCGCTCCCCCGGGCCTGCGGCCGGGTCGTGGCCGGCCTGCCCTATACCTGCGATCTCGAGACGCTGAACATCGAGGCGGGCCAGCCGACGCTTCAGGGGCGGCAGAAGGTCGTCAACGAAGTGACCTTGAGGGTGAAGGACACACGCGGCCTCAGCGCCGGGCCGACCGCCGACCGGCTGGTCGATATCAAGGAGCGGGGGCCTGAGAACTTCGGCGATCCGACCCTGCTGGCGACGGGCGACGAGAAGGTGCTGATCGATCCTTCGTGGAACACGCAGGGAAGGGTCTTCGTCCGCCAGTCCAACCCGTTGCCGGCGACCGTCGTCGCCATCATTCCCAAACTCGAAGCCGGAGCCTGATCCCATGGCGCTGACGACCACGACCAACAAGGCGATCCACTCGGGCAACGCCTCGGCGACGGTGTTCCCCTATGCCTTCCCGATCCTCGATGCCGCGCACCTGACCGTGATCTACACCGGCGCGGACGGCGCCGAGACCGCCCTGTCGCCCAGCCAGTACGGCGTCACCGGCATCGGCACGAAGACGGGCGGCAGCGTCACCTATCCGCTGGCCGGCGCGCCGATCGCCGTGGGCACCAAGCTCACCATCGTGCGAACCGTGCCCTACATGCAGACCACGGTGCTTTCCAACCAGGGCGGCTATTATCCCGAGGTGGTCGAGGCGCGGCTGGACCAGATCTACATGGCGATGCAGCAGCTCGCCGAGATCGTCGGCCGCACCACCGTCTCCAGCATCAGCGACCCGGCGACCGAGCAGGGCAACCACGCGCTGATCCAGGCGCTGCAGGCGACCGTCGGCGGCCTCGACAGGCTCACCACGCAGGGCGACCTGCTGACCCGCGATGGTGCGGCCTACAAGCGGCTCGCGCGCGGCACGACCGATCAGGTGCTGAGCGTCAGCGGCGCGGACCTGGCGTGGCGGACGCCGGCCGCCTATCCGGTTTTCTCGGGGCTCGCCCGCCAGACCGTGGCCGCGGGCCCGGTCACGACCGCGGGCCTGCCGGGCTTCCTGCCGTCGACGAACGCCGCCCTGTCGGTTGCCAGCACCAGCGTCTCTCCGACCTGGCCGCTGGTGGCCACGGCGGCGGCGGGCTGGTCGGCCACGACGGGCGGTCCGGTCGATGTGATCGGCTACAGCACCGCCAATCTTTCCTGGACGGGCCTCGCCGCCAGTCGCGCCGCCGCGACGCCCAACTTCCTCTACGTCACGATCGCGAACGGCCTCATGACGACCGGCAGCACGCTCCTCGCGCCGGTCTACCAGTGGGGCGGGACGCCCGCGACCGCGAACGGCCAGTTCACCTTCAACATCGCCGAGATGCGCGGCTATCTCGGCAACGGGACGACCGCGCCGCAGGTCAATCTGGTGATGGTGGGCGAAGCGGCGACCGATGGGGCGGGTGTGATCTCGACGGTGGCCTATGCTTACAATGGTCGGTATGCATCTGCTTTCGTAAACACGTTGCCGGGCGTGGCAGTCTATATATCTACTAATCATAATATCGGTCAGAAGCCGCGGCTCGCGAAGCTGTTAATCGAGAATATTTCAACCGAACTCGGCTTTGCGGTCGGCGACCGGATCAGCGAGGGTCATGTCTCCGCCTACTCGACTCTCTATACGCCGGTACCGATCATCACTACGGAAAAATCCATCGGCTTTCAGACTGGTAGCTCAGCCGGCGTGGTCCTGCTGGCCCGCGTGACCGGCATTGCGACCCCGCTCACCGCCGCAAGTTGGAAATACGCCTTCATCGCGGAGCGTGGCTGGTGATCACCATGTGCTCTGCCACTGAAGAGGACGCCTGCGAACTGGCACCATTGCTGCGCGTCGAGGACCGGCTTGAAGTGATGGCCTTGGGGCTCGATCCGATCGAGGGTCTGCTTCAGAGCCTTGCTGGTGCGCGGGAGGCTTGGACCTATCGTACAGAAGGTCAAATTGTCTGCATGGCCGGTCTCACGCCGCGTAGCCTGATCGGCCGGACCGGTGTGCCTTGGCTGCTGGGCTCTGAACTTGTGGTTCAACATCGCCGTTTTTTTATGGTCGAGACACGCCAGATGGTCGCCCATTGGCTGACCCAGTTCGACTCACTGACCAATATCGTGGATGCCCGCTACGGGGCGGCAATCCGCTGGCTCCGGTGGCTTGGCTTCGAGATCGGCGAGCCCTTCCCGCTGGCCAACGGCAGGTTCAGCGTCATTCACAAGGAGGCACCATGAAAGGTTTCTATCATCGCAACAGCTTCGCGGCCGTCAGGATTCCCCAGCCCGTGTGGGGCCCAGCTGCACTCGCCGTGACCGCGCTTAGCACGATCATGGGTGTGGTCGGCCAGGTCGGGCAGCAGGGTGCCCAGGCACAGGCCGCGAGCGCCAACGCCGCTCAGGCCCGATACCAGGAGCAGGTCGCGGTGCAGAACCAGGAGTTGATGCGCCGGCAGGCCAACGATGCGATCCAACGCGGGCAGGTCGCTGAGGAGAACCGGCGACGCCTGACAGTCCAGCAGATCGGCCAGCAGCAGGCTAGGCTCGCGGCGCAAGATACCGACCTCGAAGGCAGCCCGATCGATATCCTGGGCGACACCGCCGCAGCCGGTGATGTGGAGGCCCTGACCATGCGCTCACGGGCAGCGTGGCAGGCCTACGAATATCAGATCGCCGGCGTCGGTTACGGCAACTCGAGCGTTCTGGAAAGTAACCGCGCGGCCAACTCAACGTACCAGCCAAACTATCTGGGCGCCGGCGCATCGCTGCTGTCGAACGCATCTGCCCTTGCCGAGAAGTGGTGGAATTTCCAGTTGAACAGCGGGGCGTAACGATCGTCCAGAATCGCTGATGGAGGGCTAACGAAGAATGTGCTCTGTGCATCGCCGCCCGGTCCCTTGGCATAGGGAATGGCACAAACATTGGCTGGTGTGAGCTGGATCAGTTCGGGGCCGAATGCGTAGTTACGGCCTATGAGACGATCGCAGTTTGAGATGTAAAGATAGGAGCGTTGACCGCATGTGCTTCCTCAGAAGCACTTTCGATAGGCGCTCCGAGTAAGAACGCTGTGATGAACGTCTAAATATCGGTTATGGGCGAAGAATTAGGAAGAGCTTTGCGAAGGGTTCCATCGTGCACTCCAATCTAGGCGATACCTCAAGCCAGTCCCTCGCATGAGTCCAAGGGTATGGAATAGATCTTGCAGATGCATGCACGGCTTGCACTCGTGCAGTCAATTTACATCGAAAGAGGACGATCATGGACGGACTGCACGCCAACTCGCCGCATGCGCGGGACCAGCGCTACCTGGTGCACCAGCAGACGGAGCTGAAGACCTATCGCGAGCAGGGCGGCACGCTGATGGCGCGGGGCAACGGCATCCATGTGATCGACGAGTCGGGCAAGGAGTATATCGAGGCGATGGCGGGCCTGTGGTGCGCGTCGCTGGGCTTCTCCGAGAAGCGGCTGGCCGAGGCCGGCTACAGGCAGCTTCTGGATCTGCCCTACTATCATACGTTCTTCGACAAGGGGCACCTGGCCAGCGTCGACCTGGCCGAGAAGCTGCTGTCGATCGCGCCCAAGCCGATGAGCCGCGTGCTCTTCCAGTGCTCGGGCTCGGAGGCCAACGACGCCGCCATCAAGCTGGTCTGGTACTATCACAACGCCATCGGCAAGCCGGAGAAGAAGAAGATCATCGGCCGCGAGCGCGGCTATCACGGCAACACCGTGGCCTCGGTCAGCGTCTCGGGCCAGCCGCACATGCGGGCGGGCTTCGACATCCCGCTGCCGATGTTCCGGCACACCGACAATCCGCACTATTACCGCTTCCACACCGAGGGCGAGACCGAGGAGCAGTTCGCCGACCGCATGGCCAACAACCTCGAGGCGCTGATCCTGGCCGAGGGGCCGGACACGGTCGCGGCCTTCTTCGGCGAGCCGGTCCAGGGTGGCGGCGGCGCCATCACCCCGCCGCGCACCTACTGGGAGAAGATCCAGAAGGTGCTGCGGAAGTACGACGTGCTGCTGATCGCCGACGAGGTGATCGCGGGCTTCGGCCGCACCGGCAACATGTGGGGCTGCGAGACCTACGGCATCCAGCCCGACATGGTCTCCTGCGCCAAGGCGCTGTCGGCGGCCTACCAGCCGATCTCGGCGCTGATGATCTCCGACAAGGTCTACGACGCGGTCGAGAGCCTGAGCGCCAGCAACGGCACCTTCGGCCACGGCTTCACCTACGGCGCCCATCCGGTCGCCTGCGCGGTGGCGCTGGAGACGCTCAAGATCTACGAGGAGCGCGACATCGTGGGCCAGGTGCGGCGTGTCGGCCCGGTGATGCAGGCGGGACTGGAAAAGTTCCGCGACCATCCGCTGGTCGGCGACGTGCGGGGCGTGGGCCTGTTTACCGGCGTCGAGCTGATGAAGGACGCCAAGGCGCGGACGCCGTGGGCGCCGGAGCAGAAGGTCGGCACGATGGTGATGGACCATGCGCTGCGTCACGGGCTGATCGTCCGCGCCATCGGCGACCGTATCGCCTTCACGCCGCCGCTCATCATCACCGAGGAGCAGATCGGCGAGATGTGCAAGCGCTTCAGGCTGGCGCTCGACGACGCGCGGAAGGACCTGCAGCTGTAGCGGGAAGCGGATGTAACGTTTGGGACCGTCCGTCCGTATACCTGGAGGAGGGACGGTAACGCCGACCTCTCGATATCTTCAATTGGATATCGGGACGGTCGGGCCCAGATCAGGGCGGTCCCTTGCCGTACGGTCAGAAGAGGTCCGCCATGTCGAAATCCGTCCCGTCGAACAGAAGGAACGTCCTGAGGCTGGGCGCCGGCGCCGGTCTTGGCGCCGCGGCTTTGCTCGCTTTCATGCCCTGGCGGACGCGGCCGGCCGCCGCCGAGGCGGCATTCAAGGTCACGCGCACGGATGCTGAATGGAAAAAGCTCCTGACGCCGGCGCAATACTCCGTGCTGCGGAAAGACGGCACCGAGCGGCCCTATTCGAGCCCGCTCAACGACGAGCACCGCAAGGGCACTTTCTCCTGCGCCGGTTGCCAGCTCGCCCTGTTCTCGTCGGCCACCAAGTTCGACAGCCGGACCGGCTGGCCGAGCTTCTGGGCGCCGCTCGACAATGCGGTCGGTACCGCGACCGACACCACGCTCTTCATGAAGCGCATCTCGGTCCATTGCGCCCAGTGCGGCGGTCATCTCGGCCATGTCTTCGATGACGGGCCGAAGCCGACCGGCCTGCGCTACTGCATGAACGGCGTGGCGATGACCTTCGCGGCCGCCGCCTAGCCCGAACCGGAACTCGAGGAGGGATCGATGACCGATATCCGCTTTGATCGAGGCCGGCGCGGCGCGCTTCTTCTTTCGGGAGCCGCGCTGATGGGCGCCGCGCTGTACGGCATTCTCCCGGCCGGGGCGCAGGAGGCGATGGTCGTGGTGCCCGCGCCGGCGCTCGACGAGCGCAAGCCGGAGGCGACGACCGAGACCGCGGTGCTGGCCGGCGGATGCTTCTGGGGCGTGCAAGCCGTTTACCAGCATGTGAAGGGTGTAAGTCGCGCGGTTTCCGGCTATGCCGGTGGCCCCAAGGACAAGGCCGTCTACGAGATGGTGACGTCGGGCCGCACCGGTCACGCAGAGGCCGTCGAGGTGACGTTCGATCCGAGGATCGTCAGCTACGGCCAGATCCTGCAGATCTTCTTCTCCGTGGCCCACAATCCGACGCAGCTCAACCGCCAGGGACCGGACGTCGGCACGCAGTATCGCTCGGCGCTGTTCTTCGCCGATCCGGCGCAGCGTCGCATCGCCGAGGCCTATATCGCCCAGCTCGACCAGGCTCGCGTCTTCCCGAAGAAGATCGTGACGCAGCTCAACGACGCCCAGCCGTTCTACGCGGCCGAGGCCTATCACCAGGACTACGCGACCCTCAATCCGAACAGCCCGTACATCTATCATCACGACCTGCCCAAGATCGAAGGGCTGAAGCGCCTCTTCCCGGCGGCGTGGCGCGCCGATCCGGTGCTGCTGCGCGCCGCAGGCAGCAAGGTCAGCCAGTAAATCCGGTCCGCGAACGCGCGGCGGTGAAACCCGCCGCGCGGTGCGCCATAGTGCGTCGAAATCTTTGGGAGACGCAATATGGGGAGCTGGGCATGGTGAAGCCGGTTCGCAGGATCGTGACGGGCCACGACGAGGAGGGGCGCTCGGTGTTCCTCGAGGACGGGCCGGCGCCCCATCCGTTCTCGCCCTCGCACTCGCCCAATGTCGGGCTGACCAATCTCTGGCTACTCGACGCGGTGCCGACGACCAACGAAGCCGGGCAGGCCGACCCCACGGCGCGACCGTTCCGGCTCGAGCCGCCGGCCGCCGGCAATGTCGTGCGCATCGTCGAATTCCCGCCCGACCGGGAACGCAACTACGGCAACCAGGCAGAGGTGTTCAGCCAGTATGGCGCCGCGCAGGCGCACGACAAGGCCGCCCGCCATCCCGGCTTCCACAAGACCCAAAGCGTCGATTACGCCATCCTCATCGAGGGCGAGATCTGGGCGCTGATGGATGTCGGCGAGACCCTGATGACGGTCGGCGACGTTCTGATCCAGCGCGGCACCAACCATGCCTGGGCCAACCGCAGCGACCGCATCGCCCGTGTCCTGTTCGTCCTGAACGGCGCCGCGCCGGTCTGATCAGGCCGCCCTTCGCCCTCGTGCCGGCGTCTTCTTCCTGTTGGCGCGAGCGGCGGCGGCATAACGCTCGGCACGCTTGCGCTCGGGGCCGCTGCCCTGGAGGCTTTTCTTCAGGGCGGCCATCAGATCGACGACGCCGGTGTCCTTCTCCTCCCGTGCGGGCTTGCTCTTGACCGGCTTGCCCTTCTTCTTTTCCTCGATCAGCGCGCGCAGCGCGTCCTCGTAACGGTCGGTGAACTCCGACGGATCGAAGTCGCCCGACTGCTGCGCCACGATCTTCTCGGCGATGTCGAGCATCCTTGCATCGGGCTTGGGCAGGTCGGGGTGGCCGATCTCGTCGAGGGAGCGCACCTCCTCGGCGGTGCGAAGGGTGGTGAGCACCAGCCCCTCTTCCTCGATCTCGATGGCGCAGACCCGCTCGCGCGTGCTCATGACGAGGCGGCCGATCGCCACCATGCCCTTGCGCTTCATTGCCTCGCGGATCACGGCGAAGGCTTCTATGCCGGTCTTGCCCGACGGCACGAGGTGATAGGGCGTGTCCCAGTAGAGGCGGTCGATCGTCTCGCGGGCCACGAACTTCTCGATGTCGATGATGCGAGTCGATTCGAGCTTAACGCTCTCGAAATCCTCCTTGTCCAGCAGGACGTACTCGTCCTTGGCGACCGCGAAGCCTTTCACCAGGTCGCCGCGCGACAGTTCCTCGCCGGTACCTGCGTCCACCGTCTTCATCTTGATGCGGTTGTTGGTCTTCGGGTTGATCAGGTTGAAACGAACCGTCTCGGCCTCGGTCGTGGCCGACCACAGGGAGACAGGACAGGTCACGAGGGAAAGGCGTAGATGCCCTTCCCAGCTCGGTCGCGCAGCCATTTTCAGAACCCCTCACGTATGGGCGATTCAACTGTCTGCGCGCGCACTTGTTGCGGCGGGACCAGCGCATGCCGACGATTTCAAGGGATGGCGCGCGTTCTGATTTTGATCTCACAAGGGCTTGGGGCGCAACGCTCAGGCGGCTGTCGACAAAGGCCGGCCGACCTCGCCTGGATCCAGTCTCAGCCCGGGAATCTCAACCGGCCGCCATAAGGCGCCGGCTTCGCGCGCCACGCGGACGAAGTTACGCAGCAGGCTGGAGGAATTGCCGGTGCGCCACATCACGCCCATGGGCAGTGGAGCCGGCCTGTCGGCGATCTGCAGGTAGCGGAGGCCTGGCATGTTGAAGCTGGTCACGGTCGACGGCGCCAACGCAACGCCGATGCCGGCGCCGACGAAGCTCGCGACCGTGTGGATCTGGTCGGCGTACTGCGCGATGCGGGGAGCGAAGCCGGCGCGTTTGCACATCTCCATGACGCGCGTGTGGATGAGCGGCGAGCCCAGGCGCGAATACATCACGAACGGCTCGGCGACGAACTGGCGGAGCTGCATCGTGCGGCGCTGGGCGAGCCTGTGGCCGGCCGGCACCATCGCAAGGAACGGTTCGCGAATCAGCGTCACCACCTGCAGCGCGCTGCTGCTCACTGGCGGACGCAGCAGGCCGACGTCGATGGTGCCGGTCTCGAGGCCCGTCACGAGGTTGGCGTGCCACATCTCGCGGAGGTCGATCTCGACGTTGGGGAAAGCGGCGCGGAAACGGGCCACGACCCCGGGTAGTATGGTGAAGGCGTTGGAATGCACGAAGCCGATGATGAGGCGCCCGGTCTCGCCGGTGCCGATCCGGCGCACGTCGGCCTGGGCCTGGTCGGCACCGTCGAGGAGGCGGCGCGCGCGCTCGTAGAGGAGCAGACCCGCCTGCGTCACCTCGAACTTCTTCTGGGTGCGATGGAGGAGCGCGACGCCGAGTTCCCGCTCCAGTTTCTGGATCTGACGCGTGAGGGGCGGCTGGGCGATGCCCAACGACAGGGCGGCGCGGCCGAAATGGCCTTCCCGCACTACCGCACTGAAATAGCGAAGCGCTCGCAAATCCATGATCGATACCCAAATGGTATTAAAAGACGATTTAACGATATTGGACGCGTTGCCTGCAAGCAGGCAACGTCGGGTTGCACGGGCGGATGAGCTGCCGGGCGCAGGAGTTGGCATGCCTTTGCGGGTACGACGTCTGGCCCACGGGTTGGGTGCGGAAGTCATGGGACTCGACCTGAACGATGACGTTCCGGCGTCGATTGTCGCCGAGGTTCGCGCTGCCTGGCTGAACCATCAAGTCCTTGTATTTCCGCAACAAAACATCCCGGCCGAGCGACATGTTGCGTTCAGTCGGCAATTAGGGGAGATCGATCCGGTCTCGTTCGGGCCCCTGTTCAGGCATCCGGACCATTCCGAGATCATGCTGATCTCGAACAAGCCGCAAAAGGGGAAACCTTCGCAGACCCGCAACCAGGGCCGGCAGTGGCACTCCGATACGTCCTTTTCGCTCCGGCCGGCCACCGGGTCGCTTCTCCACTGCCTGGAGGCGCCCGATGTCGGCGGCGATACCCAATTCACCAACATGTACATGGCCTATGACGCCCTTTCGGACGTCATGAAGAAGATGCTGGAGGACCTCTACGCGGTCCATGACAGCACGAACACGAAGGATGCCCGCAAGCGCGATCCCGACGTGCTGGCCGAGTTGCGCCGCCTCAACCCCCTGGTCGCCCAGCCGGTCGTGCGCGTCCATCCCGAGACGGGCCGCAAGGCGCTCTATGTCAGCGAAGGTCAGACCACGCATATCGTCGGCATGACCGAGGACGAGAGTGCCGCGATCCTGAATTTCCTGTTTGCGCATTCGGTGCAACCGGAATTCGTCTACCGGCACTACTGGCGGCTGCACGACATCGTGATGTGGGACAACAGATGCACGATGCATCTGGCCGTCCGCTATGACATGACCCAGTCGCGGCACATGCATCGCACCACCCTGAGGGGCGAACCCTCCGGGTACCTCTACCAACCGCAATAGGTGAACATGGGTGCGGCGGCCGGCAGGGAGCACACAATGTCACCGATCTCCGGGGTGAGACGACGCGTTCTTGGTGTTGGTTTCGCTGCGGCCGTCCTGTCGGCTGCCTTGGCGGCGGGCGGCCAGGCCCAAGCCCAGACGACCGCGCCGGCGTGGCCCACCAGGCCGATCCGCGTGATCGTGCCGTTCCCGCCGGGCGGGGGCACCGACGTCGTCGCCCGCATCCTGGCCGAGCAGCTCGCGCCGATGCTTGGCCAGCAGGTGATCGTCGAGAACAAGGCGGGCGCCAACGGCAACCTCGCCGCCGCCTTCGTCGCGAAGTCCGATCCGGACGGCTACACGTTGCTGTTCACCAACACCAGCATCATGACGATCGCGCCCAGCGTTTACGGCAACCTCACCTTCGAGCCGTTGCGCGACTTCCAGCCGATCGTGCGGGTGGCCGAGGTGCCGAACCTGCTGCTGGTCAATGCCGACGTGCCGGCGCGCTCGGTGGCGGAACTGATCGTGCTGGCCAAGCCCGGCAAGATGGCGCTGGCGTCGGGCGGCAGCGGCTCGGTCTCGCATCTCACCGGCGAGATGTTCAAGCTGGCGGCGGGGGTGCAGATGCTGCACGTCCCCTACAAGGGCAACGCGCCGCAGATCGCCGATCTCGTGTCCGGCCAGGTCTCGGCGGGCATCGCCGACCTTTCGGGCGCGCTGCCGCAGATCCGGGCAGGCAAGCTCCGGGCCCTGGCGATCACGACGAAGAACCGCTCGCGCTTCCTGCCCGACGTGCCGACTCTCGAGGAGAGCGGTCTGCTCACCTTCGAATCCTCGGTCTGGGTCGGCATGGTCGCGCCTGCCGGTACGCCGGCACCGGCGATCCAGGCCCTCGTCAGGGCGATCAACGAGATTGTGGTCCGGAAGGACGTTGCCGAACGTATCAGTGAACTCGGCTTCGTCATGGTCGGCGGGACGCCGGCCGAATTCACCGCCCGTATCCGGGAAGAAGCGAAACACTGGAAAGAGGTCGTGGCCAAGTCCGGCGCGACCGTCGAATAGAGGAAGAAAAGAGACATATGGCCAAGTCACATCCAGTCGATGCCCATGTCGGCGTCCGCATGCGCCAGCGGCGCACCCTGCTCGGCATGAGCCAGACCAAGCTGGGCGACGCCGTTGGCCTTACCTTCCAGCAGGTGCAGAAATACGAGCGCGGTTCGAACCGCGTGGGCTCGAGCCGGCTCTACGAGTTCTCCAAGGCCCTGGATGTGCCGGTCTCGTACTTCTTCGACGAGATGCCGGGCAATGTCCTGTCCGGGCGGCCGATGGCGGCCAAGGTGAAGAAGGGCGGCGGCTTCGGCGAGGCCGGCACGCCTTTCGCCGAGGAAAAGGACCCGCTGATCAAGCGCGAGACGCTGCAGCTCGTGCGTGCCTACTACAAGATCCGCGAGGGCTCCGTGCGCAAGCGCGTCTACGAGCTGGTCAAGACGATGGGCGCGTCGAGCAACGCCCCGCGTTTGACGAAGAAGAAGTAAGGTGTCATCCCGAGCGCAGCGAGGGATCCTTCCGCGGCATCGACCGAAAAAGGATCCCTCGCTGCGCTCGGGATGACACGATATTGCCGTGCCGACGGCGATCACGCCGCCAGCAGATGCTCCGCGATCTGCACGGCATTCAGCGCGGCGCCCTTCAGCAACTGATCCCCCGCGACGAACAGCGAGATCGAGTGGCCGGTGGGGTCGCCGAGGTCCTGGCGGATGCGGCCGACCAGGATGTCGTCCTGCTGTGAGGCATCGCGCGGCATCGGGAAGACGTTGCGCTCGCGGTCGTCGACCAGGCGGACGCCCGGCGCATTGGCCAGCAGCGCTCGCACGCGGGCCTCGCTGATCGGGTTCTCGCATTCGAAGGTCACGGCGGCGGCGTGGGCACGCAGCACCGGCACCCTCACGCAGGTTGCCGACAGTCGCAGCGTCTCGTCGCCGTAGATCTTGCGGGTCTCGCGCATGACCTTGGTCTCTTCGTCGTTGTAGCCGGTCGCCGGATCAATCGCGGTGTTGTGGCTGAACAGGTTGAAGGCATAGGGATGCGGCAGCACCTTGGGCTGGAAGCTGCGACCGTCGAGATAGGCGCGCGTCGAATCGGCCAGTTCGTCCATCGCTGCCGCGCCCGCGCCCGAGGCCGCCTGGTAGGTTGCGATGGTCATGCGCCGGATGCGGTTCTGCTGGTGGATCGGCCACAGCGGTGTGATGGCGATGATGGCCGCGCAGTTGGGATTGGCGACGATGCCCTTGTGGCCGGCGATGGCGCCGGCATTGATCTCCGGAATCACCAGCGGCACCTCGGGATCCATGCGGAAGGCGGAGGAGTTGTCGACCACGATGGCGCCGGCCGCGACCGCGATGGGGGCATAGTGCTTCGAGATGCCGCCGCCTGCCGAGAAGAGCGCGATATCGACGCCCTCGAAGCTCTTCCCGGTCAGTTCCTGGACCACCAGCGCCTTGCCGTCGAACGACAGTTCGCGCCCCGCCGAGCGGGCGGAGGCGAGGAGCCGCAGCTCCTTCACCGGGAAGCGGCGCTCGGCCAGGCAGCGCAGGAACTCGACGCCGACCGCGCCGGTCGCGCCGACGATTGCCACTGTGAGAGGTCTCGAACCCATGTCTGTCTCCTTCGTTTGAAGCCGGGAGACGGACGCCTGGAAAGACAAAGGCCCCGTCCGAAACCGGCGGGGCCTGTGAGGTTGTCCTATGCCACGTTCGACTTTACGCGCACGTCCTCGCCGGCCCACCGAAGGTGGTCGTTTTGGTGGTCGTGGTCGTTTTGGTCGCGAAACGTATCATGGTGGAAGGCATATAGGGCAGGGACCGGCCGGGTGTAAAGGCCCGGCCGTACCACCTAGTTTGCGCGCAGGAACGGCTTGTCGCCGCTGACCGTCACGCGGTGGCCGTACCGCCGGTGTGGAAAGTAGTCGAACATGGCGTGGTGCTGGACGCAGCGATTGTCCCAGAAGGCCACCGAGTTGGGCTGCCACTTGAAGCGGCACTGGAACTCCGGCGTCTCGATGTGGCGGTAGAGCATTTCCAGCAGCGCGTCGCTCTCATGGCGCTTGAGCTGCGGGATGCGCAGGGTGAAGCCGCGATTGACGTAGAGGCCCTGCTTGCCGGTCACCGGGTGCGTGCGCACGATCGGGTGCTCGGCATTGGGGAACTTGATGTCGCCGCGGTCCGTGGCCTTGACGCGGTAGTAGTGCGCCTTGGAACTGTCGTGCAGCGCGGTCAGCCCCTGCAACATCTGCTTGATGGGCTCGGAGAGTGTGTCGTAGGCGCGGTACATGTTGGCGAACAGCGTGTCGCCGCCACCCTCGGGCGGGACCTCGGTGAGGTAGAGGATCGAGCCCATCGGCGGCTCGAGATCGCACGAGACGTCGGAGTGCCATTCCTCGCCGGCGACGTGCTTCGACTTCTCGTCGGCCTTGATCACCAGGATTTCGGGATGCTCCGGAAAGGCAATGGGCGCGTTGGGATGGACATGCAGCGGGCCGAAGCGCCGGCCGAATTCCTTGTGCTGGTCGATCGACATCTTCTGGTCGCGGAAGAAGATCACCAGGTTCTCCATCAGCGCGTCGTGCACTTCCTGGAACTGCTGGTTGCCGAGCGGCTTGCCGAGATCGACGCCGAAGATCTCCGCCCCGATGGACGGCGTCAGCTTGCGCACTTCGATCGACTGATAGGCCATTGGTGTTTCCTCCGTTTTCTGGAGGATATGCCGGGGAACCTTGCCCGTCGCCCGCAAAAACAATCGATGCGCGAAATCCGGGCCGCCGGTCGCGGAATCCGCTAGGATGGGGCAGCGATGAAGCTCGACGTCGATCATTATCTGGTACTGGGCGTGGCGCGGACGGCCGATGCCGCCATGGTCCGTGCTGCCTACGTGGTGTTGGCCAAGCGCTATCATCCCGACGTGGCGACCGGGAATCGCGAGCTCGCCGAGTTCAACTTCCGGCAGATCACCGATGCCTACCAGACGCTTTCCGATCCGGAGGCGCGCGCGCGCTACGATGCGAGGGTCCGGGCGGCGCTCGACGCCGAGCGGGCCCGCCGCGGGCAGGTTGCCCAGGCGGCCGCGGCCGCTCGGGCGGCCAAGTCGGCCCCGAAGGCGAGGATGGCGGAAAAGCTGTTCGGCAAGGCACTGCCGAAGGCAGTCGCGAAGGCCGTGGCCAAGTCGCCGGCCCATCCTCCCAGGCGCTTGCTGCCGCCCAGGCCCCTGCCGCCGCCCCGGGCCTATCTGCCGCACGCCGACGCGATGGCGCGCCGGCGCTCGATCGTGGTCGTCGCCGCGGTGCTGCTGACCTTCATGGGGGTCGGCGGCTATCTCGTCACCCGCGCCGCGAAGGGGCCTGGCCTGCAGGTCATGGCGGCCGAGACCGCACGGCCGGTCGAGGCGCAGCCGGTGGTCGAAACCAAGCCGCAGGCCAAGCCGAAACCCAAGGCGGTGCCGCCGGTCAACCAGCCGAGCCAGCTCGGCCCTTCGGGCCTGCCGCCCTCAGCGCCGCTGCCCGGCGCAACGGTGGGCCAATCGACAATGCCGGTGCCGCCCTTGATCGCCGACGGCCAGTCGGTCTGCATTGCCGACGACGGCGCCAAGTTCGCCATCATCAACCGCGGCGGCGAGCCCACCGTGATCTACAACGGTGCGCCGCCGGTGCGTGCGTCAGTGCAGCTCGCCGACCGGTATCTCGTCGTGCTGAACAACATCGTGCCGAGCGATACGATCATCATCGGCATCAAGCGCGGTCTGGAGAACGGTACCTACGTCTATTACGCCGATACCCGCGGCGCGATCACCGAGACCGTTGCCGCGCGATGCGAGGGACAGGCGTATTGAGCCGCCTGTCCCTCTGACAGGCGCTATTTCTTCCTCATGCTCTCCAGCGTCGGTAGCCGATAGCGGTCTTCCGGATCGTTCCAGCCCTTGAAGTTGGGCTTGCGCTTCTCGGCGAAGGCGGCGCGCGATTCCATGAGGTCGCTCTTGGCGCCGTGGTCGTGCAGCGCGTCGGCCAGGCGCTGCTGGTCGGCCGTGGGGGCAGGGCGCATCTGGCGCATCATGTGGACCGTGTTGACGCGAGACGCCGGCGGCAGGGTGAGCAGGTGCTCGGCCATCGACATCGCCGTCGGCATCAGCTCGGCGGCGTCGACCAGGCGGTTCACGAAGCCGATCTCGTAGAAGCGTTGCGCGGTGAAGCGGAAGCCCAGCGCCATCTCCATCGCCACCGGATAGGGCAGGTTGGCGATGTGGCCGTGATTGAAGCCGCCCAGCAGCCAGCGCTTGGCCTCGGAGACCTCGAACACCGCCTCGCGTACGGCGACGCGCAGGTCCGTGCGCTCGACCAGCATGAAGCCGCCACCCATGGCGAAGCCGTTGACCGCGCAGATCACCGGCTTCTCGAGTTTGCCCGACATGAACGGATCCTCGATCTCGGGACGGCGGCCGCCCGGCGCGCCGTCCTTCAGCGATTCCTTCATGTCCTCGCCGGCACAGAAGCCACGGCCAGCGCCGGTGAAGATCGCGACCTCGAGGTCCTTGGAGGTGCGGAACTCGTTCCACGCCGCCGACAGCTCGGTCCGCATTTCGTGATTGAGCGCGTTCAGCCGGTCCGGCCGGTTCATCCGGACGACGAAGATCTGCCCGTGCTTCTCGGTTTCGACGACAGCCATGTCCTTGTTCCCTATCCCTTGATGAATGCCAGCAGGTCGGCGTTGAGTTCGTCCTTGTTCTGGGTCGCGAGGCCGTGGCTTCCCTTCGGATAGACCTTGAGCGTCGCGCCCTTCACCAGCTTGGCCGACGAACGGCCGCCAGCATCGATCGGTACGATCTGGTCGTCGTCACCGTGTATGACCAGCGTCGGCACGTCGAACTTCTTCAGGTCCTCGGTGAAGTCGGTCTCGGAGAAGGCCTTGATGCAGTCGAGCAGCGGCTTCAGCCCGCCCATCATGCCCTGCAGCCAGAAGAAGTCGCGCGTGCCCTGGCTCACCTCGGCGCCGTCGCGGTTGGCGCCGTAGAAGGGCGTCGTCAGGTCCTTGAAGAATTGCGAGCGGTCGTCGGTCACGCCCTTGCGGATGCCGTCGAACACCTCGATCGGAAGGCCGCCCGGATTGGCCGGGGTCTTGAGCATCAGCGGCGGCACGGCGCTCACCAGCACCGCCTTGGAGACGCGTTTGGTGCCGTGACGGCCGATGTAATGCGCGACCTCGCCGCCGCCGGTCGAATGGCCAACCATCGTGGCGCCCTTGAGATCGAGGGCCTCGAACAGCGCCGCGAGATCGTCGGCGTAGGTGTCCATCTCGTTGCCGTCCCAGGTCTGGCCCGAACGACCATGGCCGCGGCGATCGTGCGCGATCACGCGGAAGCCGTGATTGGCCAGGAACACCATCTGGTCTTCCCAGGCATCGGCCGTCAGCGGCCAGCCGTGGCTGAACGTGACGACAGGGCCCTTGCCCCAGTCCTTGTAATAGATGTCGGTGCCGTCGCGGGTCTTGATGAAGGGCATGTGACGCTCCTCTCGCTGCGGGATGAAAAATCGACGCGGGAGAATGCACCAGCCGTGTGGCCGGTGCGAGTAGACGTTGGGCGGAGCTAGCGCCGTTCGAAATCGATTCGTTCGTCGACCGGCAGGCCGAGCAGGTGACGGCGCAGGCAGTCGAGGCCGAGCTCGGTCGCGCCGATGCGCACCCAGTCGCGGCCGCCGACCAGGCGGGCCTGGCGCGTGACCGTGCCGTTCTCATCGGCGAGGCCGATGCAGATCGTGCCGCCCATGTCGGGCCGGTCGGCGCCTTCGTCGAGTTCGAGCAGCAGCACCAGCGCGTGGCTGGCGCCGCTCGATGCGCGCAATGCCTTGGCCGCGGACGCCGCCGCGTCGGGCGTGACGCCGGTCGCGCCCAGTTCGCTGAGATCGCGCGCGATGGTGCCGCGGCGGAAGGCGCGCTCGGCGCCCGCAAGCGGGGCGAGGCGGGCGGCGAGATGACCGCCGGTCACCGTCTCGGCGATGGCGAGCGTGGACCCGCTTTGCAGCAGCTTGCCAAGCACGACGCCTTCGATAGTCTGCTCGTCCTCGGCAACGATGAAGTTGCCGAGACGGCGGCGCACCTCGGCTTCGGCCGGATCGAGCAGGGCAGCCAACGCCGCATCGTTGTCGGCGCGGAGCGCGAGCTTGGTCTCGAGCTGCGGATAATGCGCCTGGAATCCCAGCTTGATGCCGCCTTCGTCCTTGAACGCATCCATGTCGCCCAGCATCTGGTCGGCGCGCGATTCGCCGATGCCGAACGTGTGGAAACGCTTGAGCTTCGTCACGCCCTGGAGGCCGCTCATCGCCAGGATGCGCGGGATCACCTGCTCGTCGATCATGCGGCGCATCTCGCGCGGCACACCCGGTGTGAAGAAAAAGCGCGCCTTGCCGATGGTGACGGCGAAGCCGCAGGCGGTGCCGATCGGGTTGTCGATGAACTCGGCGTTGGCCGGCAGCATCGCCTGCTTCACATTGTTGGGCGGCATGACCCGGCCGCGTCGCGCATAGGATTCCTCCATGCGCTTCATCCAGTAGTCGCTCAGCACCAGTTCGACGCCGCAGGCCTGGGCCGCGACCTCCTGCGAGAGATCGTCGACGGTGGGCCCCAGCCCGCCGTTTACGATCACCGCATCGGCGCGCTCGCCGGCCTGATGGAAGGCTTTCAGGAGGCTCTCGCGGTCGTCGCCGACCGTGGTGCCCCAGTGCACGCCCAGTCCGACCTCGACGAGGCGACGGGCCATGTGGCTGTAGTTGGTGTTGATGGTCTTGCCGGTGAGGATCTCGTCGCCGGTACAGAGGATTTCCACGCGCATCCGCGGGAGTATCGGCTAAGGTCCGGACAAAATCGAGAGGGAGAGAAGCACCATGACCGTCCTGTCATCCGATCTGCGGGAGGCGCTCGCGAAAGTCGGCACTTCCACCCTGACGGGCGTGCTGAACAAGCGCGGCCTGCGCAGCATGACCCTGTTCGATGTGTGGCCGATCCGGCCCGAGCAGCCGCGCATGGTGGGCCTCGCCTTCACGATGCGCTTCATCCCCTCGCGCGAGGACAAGGATGGGCCGAACTCCACCAACCGGTCCATGGTCCAGCCGCAGGCGATGGAGGAATGCCCGCCCGGTCACGTGCTGATGATCGACTCGCGCGGCGATTCGCGGGCGGCATCGGCGGGCGACCTCTATGTCGGCCGGCTGAAGGCGCGCGGCGCCGCCGGCATCGTCACCGACGGCGGCTTCCGCGACACCGACGGCGTGCACAAGACGGGCCTGCCGGCCTATCACCGCCGCCCGTCCTCGCCGCCGAGCCCGATCGCGCATCGCCCGGTCGACCTCAACCTGCCGATCGCCTGCGGCGGCGTCGCCATCTATCCCGGTGATGTGATCGTCGGCGACCGCGACGCGGTGCTCGTCATTCCACCCGACATCGTCGAGGCCGTCGCGCAGGAAGCACTCGACGCCTATCATTATGAGGAATTCGCCGAAGCCGAGGTGGCGCGCGGACGTTCGCTCAAGGGCCTGTTTCCGGCCGCCGGTGAAGAGGCGAAGCGCGACTACGAGGCGTGGAAGGCGCGGGGGAAGAAGTAACAACCGTCGTCTCGACCGAAGCGCCCCCTCGGAAACCCTCGGGGCAGGCTCCGTCGCGTAGCGGAGAGACCTTCGCTCAACCAAAAGCCGGCAAATCGTAGAGAGAAGGTCTCTCCACTCCGCGCTGCGCGCGCCGGTCGAGACGACGGGCTATGCCAGCGACGTCCTGATCTCCAGGCCGTTCTTCAAGGTGAGCGTGACCGGCGTGCGCTCGGCGATGTCGGCCATGCGCTTCTTCTGTTCGTCGTCGACGGCGCCTTCGATGGTCAGCACGCGGTCGATGCGCTGCTTGTCGCCGTCGCGGCTGAAATGGATGTCGGCATGAACCGCCGTCACCGGCCACTGTTTGCGCTCGGCATACATGCGGAGCGTGATGACCGTGCAAGCGCCCAGCGCCGACGTGAGGAGATCGTAGGGGGCGGGACCAGCGTCCTTGCCGCCCAGCTCCGGCCCTTCGTCAGCCGTGAGCTTGTGATGTCCGGCGTGGCCGGTGGCGATGGCAGTTGCGTAGTTGATCGTGCCGATGCTTGCCCTGGCGTGCGCCATTGTCGCCTCCCGATGCTTGAGGGCCCGTGGTCGGGCCCTCGCATCAGTCTAGCGGCGCTTGCGGCGCGAGGCTGCCTTCTTGACGACCTTCTTCACGGCCTTCTTTGCCGCAGTCTTGGTCTTGGTCACGGCGCGCTTGGCCTTGCCGACGGCCTTCTTTACCGCCTTCTTGACGCTCTTCTTCTTGGCGGCCTTCTTCTTCGCGGTGATGCCGACCGAACGCGCACCGGCCTCGACGCCGCGCTGCGCGGCCTTCACGGCCTTGCGACCCGCGCGTACAACCGCGATCTCGGCCTTCACAACAGCGTTCGCCACGGTGTCGACGAGCTTGTTGCTCGCGCGCTTCTTCGCAGCCTTCTTCTTCGCAGCCATTCAGTTCTCCCTGTGCAATTCGCGAGACGGCAAACGCCGCACCTCGCACAAGGTTGCATCTAGGTTACGATTTGGATCGTTGTCACGCCTTCTTCGCGCGATCGCACAGTGCCGATATGAGTCATGTCGTCGCTGAGCCGCACTTCGGACGGTAGTGCTGCGAGCAAGCCGCCGGCCGTTTGCGGATCGAACAACAACGGCAGTTTCGCATGCGATGATACGCGATCCATGCCGTCGATGAGATGACGCGCGCGCAAGTTCTCCGGCTGCAACGAACTCGCGAAGCCCCGCGCGAACAGTTCGACTGAGCCGGGAAGCACGGGCAACGCGTCGAGATGGAGATCGACCGCTACGTTGCCGCTGGCGCGGATCATCTCGGCGAGATGGCCCGCGAGGCCGAAGCCCGTCACGTCGGTGCAGGCATGCGCACCGGCTGCCACGAGCGCTCGCGCCGCGTCGCCCGACGGCGTGCGCATTGAGGTCAGTGCCGATTCGATCCAGCTCGCTTTGGCCATGCCGCGCATCGCGGCGGCGAAGATTACGCCGGTGCCGAGCTTCTTCGTGAGCACCAGTCTATCGCCCGGCTTCAGTCCGCCCTTGCGCAGCGCCTGCGACGCGACGACGAGCCCGTTGACCGAGAAGCCGAGCGCCGCCTCGGGGCCTTCGCCGGAATGGCCACCGATCAGCGCGCAGCCGGCACCGTCGAGGATGCGCCGCGCGCCGGACAGCATCTGGAAGAGGTCTTCTTCCATCAATCGTTCCGCCGCCGCCGGCACGACGGCCAGCGCGAGTGCACTGTGCGGCCTGGCGCCCATCGCCCAGACGTCACCCAGCGCATGCACGGCGGCGACCTCGCCGAAGGTGAAGGGGTCGTCGATGAACGTGCGGAAGAAATCGACCGACTGGACCAGCGCCTGTCCCGCCGGCACCTCGATCATTGCCGCATCGTCGGGGGAGTCGAGGCCGATGGTGACGCTGGATGAAGGGGAGCGCCCGAGCCGCGCCAGCACCCTTTCGAGCGTGCCCGCGCCGACCTTGGCGCCGCAACCGCCGCAGCGCATGCCGATATCGGCCAGCAAACGCCTCGCCTCGGCATCGGCCAGCGCCGGATCGGGCGGGGCGGCACGCGTGCTCATATCCATCGGCGTCGCGGGCGGTTCGCGGTACATCCGCATCCACTTGCGATCGATATGGTCCTTCCAGCGCCACACCCAGGCACCCTCGAAGGCCCACGAACCGCGCGTCGCCACCGCATGACCATCGCCAGTCCCGAGGATCGAGAGATAGCGGCTCTGCGGCATGAAGGGTTTAAGCGGCTGGCCCAACAAGGCGAGGCGCAGGTTCTCGGCGAGCGGCGGGCCGTGGCGCACCGCGAAGACGCCGGCCTTGGGGCGCGGATGCGCCGTCACGCTGGCGCAGTCTCCGGCCGCGAATACTTTTGGATCGCCGCTCGATGCCAGGGTCGGCTCGACGGCGAAGAAGCCCTTTGCGTCGAGCGGCAGTCCGGTGTCGGCAAACCAGGCGGCGGCGCTGGCCTGCGTGACCACGAACACGTCGTCGACCGGCACGCTCTCGCCGGTTTCGAGATGGACGGCATCGGCGTCGATGCGCGTCGTGGCGGCATTCTCCAGCAGCCGCACGCCGCGCCGCTTGAAGATCGCGCGCATGCGCTGCCGTGCCGCCACTGCCTGGCCCGACAGGATCTCGCCCTTGGTGGCGAGGGTGACCGAGACCTGGGCATTGCGCGCGACCTCGCGCAGGCGATGGTCGATGGCCAGGGCCAGTTCGACGCCGCCGGCGCCGCCGCCGATCACGGCGATACGCAGCGCGCCCTGCCAGTCCTTGACCCGTTCGAGGAAACCCAGCCAGCGACGCCCGAGTTCGGCGATCGGCTTCACCGGTGTCGCATGCTCGGCTGCGCCCGCGATCGCATCCATGCTGGGCGAAGAGCCGACATCGAGCGACACGAGATCGTAGGAGACCGGCGGACGATCCTTCAGCAGCACTTGCCGATTTGCACGATCGAGTCCGACCGCTTCGGCATGGATCAGGCGCGCGCCGGTCCAGGCGCAGAGTCGCGCGAGGTCGATATGGCATTCGTCGAACGTATAGGCGCCGGCCACGAAGCCCGGGATCATGCCGGAATAGGGTGTCTCGATGTCCCGCCCGATCAGCGTGAGCCGCACGCCCGGCATCGGCTTCATGCCGAAGCTCTTCACCACATGGACATGCGAATGGCCGCCGCCCACGAGCACGAGATCCTTCAGAAGGGGCGCCGCCTGCATCGTGTCTTCCTATAGCGCATTGACCGACTCCCGTCGTCCTGCAATCAATTACTAGCGTCTCCAAAAAGTATAATGTATATCAATTGATTAGGGGCGGTTGTTGCCCTCGTTTCGGAGCGCGTCTGTATGGCCGTCACCTCAGGCGTCTCGGTTTCACCCGACCAATCCGAGGACGGTACGGCGCTCGCGGCTCCGCGGACGGCATGGTCGCTGTCCTGGCCGCTGGTGCTGGGTCTGCTCCTCTTCATCGGTCTCGCCAACGGCAGCGGCCTGCCGCTGCTGGCCGATCCCGACACGCACTGGCACATCGCGGTGGGCAACTGGATGCTGGCCAAGGGCGCCGTGCCGACGGCCGATCCCTTCTCCTTCACCTTCGCGGGCCAGCCTTGGATCGCCAAGGAATGGCTGTCGCAACTGCTGCTGGCGATCGCGTTCAAGCTCGGCGGCTGGGGCGGCGTCACCGTCCTGTCGGCGGCCGCGCTCGCCGTCTCCTTCGCGCTGATGCTCCGGCTGCTGCTGCGCGATCTGCGACCCTTGCCCGCTGCGGTGTTCGTGCTGGCCGCCATCGCGATGACCCTGCCGCACTTCCACGCGCGGCCGGCCGTGCTCGCCTTTCCGTTCATGCTGCTCTGGATGGCGGGCCTGGTGCGTGCCGTCGAGGAGAGGCGTGCACCGCAGCCGTTGCTGCTGCTCGTCATGCTGCTGTGGGCCAACCTGCACGGCAGCTTCATCATGGGCCTGTTGCTGGGCGGCGCCTTCGCGATCGAGGCACTGGCCGGCGCGCGCGGCGCCGTGGAGCGCAAGACCCTGTTCGCCAGCTGGGCGAAGTTCGGTGCGGCGTCGTTCCTCGCGGCCTGTCTCACGCCCTATGGACCCGAATCGATCTGGGTGACGCTGCGCATCTTCGCCCTCGACGATACGCTGGCCTTTATCGCGGAATGGAAGTCGCCCGACTTCCAGAAGGCGCCGCTGCAGGAACTGGTGCTCCTGATCGCCCTCTATGCCGCCCTGTCGCGCGGCCTGAAGCTGCCGTTGCTGCGGCTGCTGATCGTGCTCGGCCTGCTGCACCTCTACCTGCGCTACGCCTTTAATGCCGACCTGCTGGCCATGCTGGCGCCGCTGGCGCTCGCGCCCCTGCTGGCGCGGCAATGGCCGGCGCTGCGGCCCGATCCCGCCGCAGGGCAGGGCCCGTCGCTCGGCGATCAGGCTGCCGCGCTGGCGCTGCCGGCCGGCCGCGTCGCTGTCGCCGTGGGCGTCGGCTGCTGCGCGTTGATCGCGCTGGGCCTCGTGCGTTACGGCGGCATCGTGCCGCCGCTCTCGACCATGCCCTCGACCGCAATGGCCTATGTGAAGCAGTCGGGCATCGCCGGCCGCGTGCTCAACCACTATGTCTTCGGCGGCTATCTCATCCATGCCGGCGTGCCGACCTTCATCGACGGCCGCGGCGAGCTCTACGGCCGCGACTTCATCAAGCGCTACGCCGACACGATTGGCCTGCGCGGCGGCGAAGCGCTGGAGCAACTGCTGGAGCGCAACCGCATCGACTGGACCTTCATGCCGCCCGACCAGCCGGCGAACCGGCTGCTGGCCCGCCTGCCGGGCTGGCGCCAGGCCTATGCCGACGAGGCGGCCGTGATCTTCGTGCGGGAGCGCTGATCCGTGAAGTTCCCGGCGATGTGTCCCGACGTTCCCGTCGCCGACCTCGCCGCCGCGCTCGCCTATTATCGCGACAGGCTGGGCTTCACGGTCGACTGGTCGGCCGACGGACTGGGACTCGCCTGCCTTTCGCGCGGCGACACGCGGATGTTCATGTCGAACGCGCAGTTCCGTGAGCCGCTCGGCGTGCGCGGCCCGATCCTGCTGTGGCTGAACCTCGACGGCCGGGAGGAGATCGACGAGCTGCATCGCGAATGGCACGCCGCCGGCGCCAAACTCTCCGGTCCGCCCGCGGCGCATCCTGACGCCAGGCTCTACGAATTCTTCGCCGAGGACCTCGACGGCAACTTCATACGCGTTTTCTACGACTACGCCTGGGAAGAGCGCGAGGGCGCCTGACGGCGACGGGCCGCGCCGCCCGGTAGAAGGGCGCTTGATTTCTGCGTCCCATTACGCGATTCGGCTGCTTTCCGAAGCCCGGTTGCGCCGTTATCGTTTCCGGGTGACGGCTCGACGTTGACGGGGAGAGGCGACCGTGCGGGTCAGGCAGCCAGCGGGCGAAGGCGGAACGCGACTGAAGCGGCGGGCGGCGATGACGCTGTTCGGTGGCGTCGCCGGCTGGACGATCGCCGCGCGAGCGCAGGCGATGCCCGTCATCGGCTATCTCGGCTCCGAGACCCAGGAACTCTATCGCAGCCGCCTCGAAGCCTTCCGCCAGGGGCTGGCGGAAGCGGGCTACATCGAGGGGCGCAACGTTGCCATCACCTACAAGTGGGCGGAGGGTCAGTACAGCCGGCTGCCGGCGCTGGCGAAGGAGCTGGCCGCGCAGAACGTCAACGTGATCGTGGCAGCGGGCGGCGCCGAGGTGGCTCTGGCGGCAAAGGCCGCGACCTCGACCATCCCCATCGTCTTCGAGATGGGCGGCGATCCCATAGCGCTTGGCGTGGTCACCAGCCTGTCGCGGCCTGGCGGCAATCTCACCGGCGTGTCGAGCCTCAGCGTCGAGGTCTCGCGCAAGCGTTTGGAGTTCATGCGTGAGCTGCGACCAGTGACCAAGAAGTTCGCCGTCGCGATGAACCCAAGCAGCCCGACCTCGGGCGCGCAGCTCAAGAACCTGCAGGCGGCGGCGGAAGCGCTCGGCGTCGAGCTTCTCGTGCTGAACGGCAGCAGCGAGGCGGAATTCCCCGGCATGTTCACTGCGGTGCGCGAAAGCGGGGCGGGCGGCCTGGTCTTCAGCTCCGATCCCTATTTCGCGTATCGCAGCCCGCAGCTGGCCGCGCTCTCGGTCCGCCATGCCGTGCCGGCAATGACCCAGTCGCGTGACTTTCCGCTGGCCGGTGGTCTGATGAGCTATGGCGGTGACTTCAGTCAGTCGCATCGCCAGACCGGCATGTATGCCGGCCGCATCCTGAAGGGCGAGAAGCCGGCCGAGCTGCCGGTGCAGCGGGTCACGCGGGTCGAGCTGTTCATCAACCTGAAGGCCGCCGACAATCTCGGCATCTCGTTTCCGCCCTCGATCCTGGGCAGCGCCGACCGGGTGATCGAATGACCCTCCCGCCGGCCGGCGCGCCGGTGGGGCGCCGGTCGCTCTTCTGGAAATATTTCCGCGCGCTGTTCGCGGCGGTCGTGGCGCCACTCCTGATCGCGGGCGCCGGCGAGGCCTGGTTCGGTTACCGGGATCAGCGCGCTCGTCTGAGCGAGCTGCTCGATGCCGAAGCCAGGCTGGCGGCGGTGAAGATCCACGACTTCATCGAGGGCATCCAGGAGCAGCTTGGCTGGACCGTGCAATTGCCGTGGACCGGCAACGCGGACGACCGGCGCATGCTCGACGCGATGCGCCTGCTGCGCCAGGTGCCGGCGGTCGAAAGCCTCACCTTGGTCGACGGCACTGGCCGCGAGCGGCTGTTCGTGTCGCGCATCGGCCTCAACAGGGTCGAGGGTGGAGGGGACCGCTCCACGACGGCGGCGGTGACGGGCGCGCGCGTGGATCGCGTCTGGTTTGGTCCGGTTACATTCCAGAACGACTCCGAGCCCTTTATGACGATCGCCGTCGCGGGCAACCGCGCTGCCGTCGGCGTGGTCGTGGCCGAGGTCAACCTGAAGTTCATCTGGGAGGTCGTGTCCGGCATCCGCGTGGGGCGCACGGGCGAGGCCTTCGTGCTCGACGGGCCCGGCCGCCTGGTGGCCCATCCCGACATCAGCCTGGTGCTGCGCGCCGACCAGGCCGCGCAGGCCCCGCTCCAGGCGCTGCGCGCCGCCATCCAGGCCCGCGCGCCGGGGCAGGCCGCGGCCGGAAGGGACATTACCGGCAAGACGGTCATCGCGGCGATGGCCCAGATCCCCGGCGTCGACTGGCAGGTGATCGTGAAGCAGCCGATCGCCGAGGCCTATGCACCGATCTATGCAGCCCTGTGGCGCCTGGGCTTCCTGCTGGTCGCGGGCGGGCTGATCGCCGCCGCGCTGGCTTCCTGGCTGTCGCGGCGCATGGTCGAGCCGATCCGCGTGTTGGAGGACGGCGTCGCGCGCATCGGTGCCGGCCAGTTCGACCACCGGATCAGCCTCGCGACGAGCGACGAATTCGAGCGGCTGGCGACGCGGTTCAACGAGATGGCGGGGGAGCTGGCGGTGTCGCGCGAGCGCTCCGAACGGATCAGCCGGCTGAAGCGCTTCCTCGCCCCGCAGGTCGCCGAACTGATCGACCGCACCGGCGACGAGCATGTCCTCGACGGGCGGCGGGTCGAGGTCGTCGTGATCTTCTGCGACCTGCGCGGCTTCACCTCCTTCTCGGCCCATGCCGAGCCCGAGGAGATCATCGACGTGCTGCGCGAATACTACGACGCGCTGGAGAAGGTCGTGACCGCGCACGGCGCCACGCTGGTCAATTTCTTCGGCGACGGCGTGATGGTGCTGCTCAATGCGCCGGTCGCCTGTCCCGATCCGGAGCTGCGCGCCGCCCAGCTCGCGATCGACATGCAGGCGAACGTGCAGAAGCTGCTGATAAGCTGGCGGCAACTCCATCCTGAACTCGGCTTCGGCGTCGGCCTGGCGATGGGGCCGGCCACGGTCGGCCGGATCGGCTCGGCCGGCCGCCTCAACTACACCGCGATCGGCAACGTCGTGAACCTCGCCTCGCGCCTCTGCTCGAGTGCCGCCGACTCGGAGATTCTCGTCGACCTCGCCGCCGCCGCCGCGATCGGAACGCGGGTGCCGCTGGTCCAGAAGGATTCCCGTATGATGAAGGGCTTTGATCGGCCCGTGCCGGTGTTCGTGGTCGATGTGAGCGCGGCGCAGCGCGTCATTTGAGAGACGGCTAGCGCCAGTCGATGGGATTGTATTCCAGGTAGACGAGAAAACCGTAAACGAGGATCGTCGGCGCAGCGCCGACTGCCAGCAGGGCGATGGCCGCAGCGGTCCTGCCGCGCCGTTTGAGTGCGAAGCCGCCGCCTGTGAACGCGGCAAGAAGCGCCATCATGATTGCGCAGCTCACGATCTCGAAGACCATCAGGCCGTCATAGGTGAGCATCTCGACGACTAACCATCCAAGCCCCAACAAGCCGGTGATGTTGATCGCCACGAGGGCCGCACTGACGATCTCCGTCATGTCCCGTCGTCTGCTCGCGCCGGACTTTAGCAGGAGGAAGAAGGTTGCGAGGCCGGCGCCGAGGAGGAGGAGCGGAGACATTTTCCCACGCTACCCTCGGACGCCGATCCACGTACAGCGCAGGCGCCGTCCCGCAGTCCGCTTGTCTGGATATCGCGCGCGTCCTATAGGTCTGGTCAATGCGAACCATTCGCAATATGGAAAGCGATGCCGCCGGCTGATTCCGCCCTGGCCATCTATATCGAGCACCGGAACGACCTGCTGAACTATGCCAGCGGGATCGTTCGCGATCGGGCGAGTGCGGAGGATGTCGTCCAGGAAGCGTGGCTGCGCTTTGCAGCGCGGGCGCGCGAGGGTGACGATATTGCCCAGCCGACCAATTACCTCTACGCGATCGTCCGCAACCTCGCGCTCGACTGGCTCAGCCGCGCCTCGCGCAACGTGCCGCAGGCGATCTCGGAGAGCGTCCTGGAGAACGTTCCGTCCGACGCGCCGTCCGCCGAAAGAGTCCTCTTTTATCGCGACGAGCTGCGCATGCTGGAGGAACTGGTCTCGGAGCTGCCCGAGCGCACCCAGATCGCTTTCAGGATGTACCGGGTGGAGCGGCGTCCGCTGAAAGAAGTCGCCGAACGGCTGGGCGTTTCGATCCCGCGCGCGCACAAGATGGTCCAGGACGCGGTCCTTCATTGCACACTCCGCATCAACGGACCGGAAGAGTGATTGTGCATTTTCGGGGCGGCGCATTAAAACCCCGCGAGGCCGACTGTCTAGGGAGAGGGCCACGCGCCCGTCGCGTGCCGCCAACGAGGAGCAAAGGGGCTTGAACGCAACGCCAGCCAGAAGCCAACCGCTGCGGGCCGAAGTGGTCGAGTGGTTGATGAGGCTCGATGCGGCGCCGCAGGATGCGAACCTGCGGGCGCAGTTCGAAGCGTGGCTCGCCGAGAACGACAAGCGCCGCGCGGCCTATGCCGTCGTGGAGCCCGTGTGGCGGCTGTCGACCGATCTCGAACCGCCGGCGGAACCTGCCTCCGTTGCGTCTCTCGCGCAGGCTCGGCGCGCGAAGCGGCCTTGGCGACGCGCGGCTATCGCCGGGCTGGGTGCGATAGCAGCCGGTCTTGCGTTGATCTTCCTGCCGGCAATCCAGCTTCACCTGCGCGCCGACCATCTCACCGGAGTCGCCGAGCAGCGCGATGTCACGCTCGAGGACGGCAGCAAGGTGGCACTCGATGCCGGCAGCGCCATCGCCGTGCATTACGTCGCGTCGCGTCGCGAGGTCGAGCTGCTGTCCGGGCAGGCCTTTTTCGAGGTGACACCGAACCGCGAGCGTCCATTCGTCGTGACCGCCGCGGGTGTTGCCGTGACGGTGACCGGCACCGCCTTCAGCGTGGGCAGGTCCGAAAGCGGCGTCACCGTTGCGGTGCAGTCGGGCAGCGTCGATGTCACAGTCGGCGCGGGGGCGGCCGTGGCCACCGGGCTGGTGCGGGGAGATCGTCTCCAGATAAGCGGCGAAGGCAAGGTCGCAAAAGGTCAGGTGGCGGCCGACGATGTCGCCTCTTGGCGCGACCGCCAGCTCGTCGTCTACGACGTGCCGGTCCGCGAGGTCGTCGAACAGCTCGGACGCTATCGCCACGGCGCCATCGTGTTCCGCGACGGCGCCATTGCCGACCGGCTCGTCACTGGCATGATCGACTTGCGTCGCCCGGCCGAGGCGTTGCAGGCGCTGGTCGACCTGCAGCAGGGATCGATGATCGAGATCACGCCATACCTGTCGATCATCTCGTCGCGCTGATCCGTCCAAAATTTTTCGGGCACGCTCGTTAATTCGCGCAAGCGGCCGCCGTCATTCCCCCGGAGGCCGGTTGCTGTCGGCGATCCAGAGTTATCCGTGATCCCGCCGGCACGGTCTTCGGGGGAGTGTGCCTTGCGTTCGTTTACCGGTATGCCGCGTGTCGCGGCCTTGTCGTTCGTTGCCGTGCTTTCGGTTGTTGCAGGCGGAGGCAGCCCCGCCATTGCCGAGGACGAACGCCAAGACAAGAGTCCGCTGCTGGCTCAGCACGCCACGATCACATTCAATATTCCCGCCCAGAATCTCGGAACGGCGCTGACCGCCTTCGGCCGGCAATCCGGCATACAGGTCCTGGTCGATTCCGCCTCGGTGTCGGGCAAGACGAGCGCTCCCGTCTCCGGTGCGATGACTGCCGGCGAGGCACTGCAGCAGCTCCTCGGTGGAACGGGCGTGCCCTACCGCTTCACCTCTCCGACCGCCGTAACGGTCGGCAGCGGTGGGCCGGCGGCATCCGATGCGCTGCAACTGGATCCGGTACAGGTCCAGGGATATCCCGTGCCCGCGCAGGCGATGATCGACAATGCGCCGCCTCCCTATGCCGGCGGCCAGGTGGCCACGGGCGGCCAACTCGGCCTGCTGGGCAATCGCAGTGTGATGGACACACCTTTCAACCAAACCAGCTACACGGCCAAGAAAGCAAAGGATCAACAGGCGAAGACGGTCGTGGACGTTCTGATCGACGACCCCTCGGTCCGCATCACACGAGCCGAGAACTCGCCGGGTGGCGACAATATTTCGATCCGCGGGTTCAATGTTCCTTCGTCATCCTGGTCCTATGGAGGGCTATACGGAATCCTGCCCGCATATACGCAGTCGGTGGAAATGGCCGACCGCATCGAAGTCCTCAAGGGCCCGAGCGTTCTCTTGAACGGCATGCCGCCCGGCGGATCTATCGGCGGGACAGTCAACATCGTTCCAAAGCGAGCACCCGAGGACGGGCTCAATCAGGTAACTGCCAAGTATCTGTCGGCGGCCCAATTCGGCGGGGCAGTGGACGTGGGCCGGCGGTTCGGAGCCGACAAGGAGTTCGGTGTTCGCTTCAACGGCGTCTTCAATGCCGGTCAGACGGATGTGAAGTACAGCGCTGACCAGAGGGCGCTTGCCGTCCTCGGACTGGACTATCGCGGCAACAGCGTAAGAGTGTCGGCGGATCTCGGCTTTCAGTCCCAGTACACGTCGGGCGTCACCCCGTACCTCAGCCTGGGTGCGGGCGTACAGCTGCCCTATGCGCCGAATGCCCGGAACAATCCTACGGCGCAGCCTTGGGGCTTTGTCGCAAGAAAAGATGCGTTTGCCGTCGGCCGGGTCGAAGTCGACATAGAGGAGAACGTGACGGCCTATGTGAACGTCGGCGTACACGATTTCCGCGCAGCCGGCGTCTACTCCGCAATCACGAGAATCACGAACTTCGATGGCACTGCTGTCGGCAACAATCCATTCAGTATGAGCATCTATCAGCAGTATTTCACGGCCGACGGCGGTATCCGTGCTGCCTTCGATACCGGCCCCGTCAATCATCAGATGGCTGTCACGGCGACCACCTACACGCAGCAGAATGGCTCGGGGTTGTCCCTGGGCTCCGGCGCCTATGCAACGAACATCTACAATCCGACCGTACTGGCTCAGCCGTCCATTGTGGCACCCGCCTCGCCGCTCGGGTCGACCCAAAGCCTGTCGAGCTTTGGACTTGCAGACACGCTTTCGGCCTTGAATAACCGGATTCAGCTGACAGTCGGTGGGCGCATACAGCAAGTCACCTCCGCAAACTACAATGTGAGTGGCGCGCAGACGCAGTCATACAGCCAGGATGCGTTCAGTCCTGCTTTGGCGTTCGTCGTGAAGCCTCTCGAAAACGTATCGATTTACGGCAACTACATTCAGGGACTGCAGCAGGGCACGGTCGTGGCACCACCCTTCGCAAACGCAGGCACGGCTTTCCCTCCTTACGTGTCCACCCAGTTCGAAGCCGGCGTGAAAGTCGACTGGGGGAAACTCACCACGACGGCAAGCCTGTTTCAGATCACGCAGCCCAGCATCCTGACCAACTTCGAAAACAACACCCAGTTCCTCGGGGGGCAGCAGGTCAATCAAGGCCTGGAACTCAACATGTTCGGAGAACCGGTCAAGGGCGTGCGCGTGCTCGGTGGCGCGATGTTCCTCAATCCCGTCCTCACCCAGACTCAGAACGGGACCTTCAACGGCTGGATCGCGCCTTTCTCTCCGCAGTTCACGTTGAACCTGAGTGGCGAGGTCGACATTCCCTATGTTCCCGGACTGACGCTGACGGGGCGCGCGATTTACACCAGCGCGCAATATATCGACGCGACAACCTATCCGCGGCGCACGATGCCGAACTGGACGAGGTTCGATATCGGCGCTCGCTACGCTTTCGAGAATCCCGGTGCCAAGGACAAGATGCTCGTCGCGAGGCTCGACGTACAGAACCTGCTGGATGCCAATTACTGGTCGGGAAGCGACACGACGGCGACGTTCATGCTTCTCGGTGCGCCGCGCTCGTTCCGACTGTCGCTGACGGCGGATTTCTGAGGAGGCGAAAGCAAATTCTGTGCGTGCGCTACTCTTTCAACACGATCCACGTGCAGTGGCCGATCGCGCACAGCCGGCCGGACTCCGTGTAGAGCGCCGTGCCTGAGTAGAGCTTGCGGCCTTCGGCGCCGATGCGCCAGCCGACGACGGCGCAACGTTCGCCGACCTTGGGCCGGTCGAGTACCTTAGCGGTCATGCGGCCGGTAAGGGCGGGACGCAGGTCGTCGGGATCCTGGACGGCCCAGGCGCCCGGGCAGTCGAGCGTGCCCCACAGGAACTCCGGCTTGATGCGGCCCTCGGCGTCGGCGTGGTTGGCGTGCGGCATGTAGCACGAGAGGGAGGTGCCGTTTCCTGAGTGGCTGCCGAACACGCGCAGGCCTTCGCCCACCGCGCGGCTGCGGCCACAGACGAGGCACCATTGGAAGTCGCTGCCTTCGCCGCAGCCGCCCAGCGCATCCTGCTGCAGGACCTCGGACCAGTCCGACGGCGGCTTCGGCGGATCGAGATGGTCGACCTGGCCGGCGCGCGCCTCGCAGACCAGCGTGTCGCCGTCGCGCAGCATCAGTGCTGAGTCCTCGCGCACGAGGCGCATCCTGGTCTCGATGGGGATTGGCGCGCGCAAGGTGATCTCGACGGCGCCGTCACCGCCGAAGGCGTTGGTGTAACGCTCGGCCAGCGCGCCGGCGACATAGCCGCCGTTGCCCGAGAGACGCGGGCCGTTGAAGCCGACCGGTATGATGAGAGAGTCGTCCACCTTGGCCCTCGCAGCGTGGAAATTGGGCGCCGAAGCTGCCGCGCGCATGCGGAGAATGCAAGCCTGCCGGGCCGTCTCTCGGCTTGCATCGTTCGCCGCGCTCGTCGAGGTTGAGGCGATGGGATCGGCTTTGCCGTGGGCGCTCGTGGCGCTGTGTTTTGCGCTCGGCGTGGCCAGTCGCTCGATCAGCGACACGTTCCTCGTCTTCGTGCCCGCGCTTCAGCATGCCTTCGACGCCAATCGCGGCTCCGTCACCCTGATCTACAGTTTCGCGCTGCTGGTCGGCGGCACCGCCGCGCCGATCGCCGGCTGGATCCTTGACCGCTTCGGCCTGCGCACCCTCACCGTCGTGGGCGTCATCGCGGCGGCGGCCAGCACGGCCGTCGCTTCGCAGGCGAGCCATCTCTGGCATCTCTATCTCTCGCTCGGCGTGATGATGGGCTTCGGCTCGGCCTCGCTGTCGGGCATCCTGTCCTCGTCGCTGATCGGCCGCTGGTTTCCGGCCAATCGGCTGGGCGTGCCGCTCGCCGTCTCCTGGTCGGCCTCGGGCGTCGGCGCGATGGCGACCTTCCCGGCGGCGCAGTACCTGATCGAGACCGACGGCTGGCGCCATGCCTATCTCGTCTTCTCCGGCGTGAGTGCGGTGTTCATTCCGCTGCTGCTGGTGCTGCCGTGGAAGAGGATCGAGCGCGGCGCGCCGGGCCTCGCGCGGCTGCGCGAGACGGCGGCGCCGGGCGTCACGGTGCGCGAGGCACTGCGCGACTGGCCCTTCTGGGCGCTCACCTCGTCCTTCGCGCTGACCTCGATCGGCATCTTCTCGCTGATGCCTCAGACCATGGTCTACCTGCTGGAGCGCGGCATGGACGGTCCCTATGCGGCACGAGCGATGGCGGTCGCGGGCTTCCTGACGCCGCTCGGCATGATTGGCTTCTCGTGGCTGGCCGATCGCGGCGGACGCCGGTTGGCGGCCATCCTCGCCTATGCCTGCTCGATCGCGGGCGTCGGTGCGCTGGCGATGGTGCGCGGGCCGGGCGACGATTTCTGGCTGTGGACCTTCGTGCTGCTGTTCGGCGGCAGCATGGGCTCGCGCGGGCCCATGATCTCGACGCTCGCGACCCTGCGTTATCGCGGCGCGCATTTCGGCCGCATCTACGGGCTGATCGCCATCGGCATGGGGCTCGGCGGCTTTCTGGGCGCCTGGATCGGCGGTGTGCTGCACGATCTCACCGGGGGGTATGCCGCGGTCATGGTACTCTCGGTGCTGGCATTGGCGACGGCCGCCGCAACCCTCGGCTCCGAGGCCGGCGCCCGGGAGCGTCTCAGCCGGTAGGAAGAGCCGCCTGATGACATGTCAGTGACGGTTGCTCCCGCATATTGTGTTTCCCCGAGAGTCCGGCCACTATGGCCGGCATGTTGGACCGCATCGATTTTCCGAGTAGTCCCATCCTGCGGCGGCGGCGGGCGTAGCCGTGACGCCCGGCCTTGAGTCCTGCCACGCGCTGGTGCTCAACGCCGATTTTCGGCCCTTGTCGTATTTCCCCTTGTCCGTCTGGTCCTGGCAGGATGCCGTCAAGGCCGTCTTCCTCGACCGGGTCAGCGTCGTCTCCGAATACGAGCGCAAGATCCACAGCCCGACCTTCGAGATGCGGCTGCCAAGTGTCATCGCGCTGAAGGAATACGTCCCGGCAGCGCGGCGGCCGGCCTTCACGCGGTTCAACGTCTTCCTGCGCGACCGCTTCTGCTGCCAGTACTGCAGCGGCGACTTCGCGACCAACGAGCTCACCTTCGACCATGTGATCCCGAAGTCGCGTGGCGGCCGCACCAGCTGGCAGAATGTCGTCACCGCCTGCAGCCCGTGCAACCTATTCAAGGGCAACATGCTGCTCAAGGAAAGCGGACTGGTCCTGCGCACGGTGCCGACCGAGCCGTCCACGCAGATGCTACAGGAGCATGGCCGCGCGTTCCCGCCGGGCTACCTGCACGAGAGCTGGCGCGATTTCTTATATTGGGATTCGGAGCTGGATCAGAACTGATTTCAGATCCGCGTCGACAGCCAGATCGCGAGGCGTGAACCCGTCTTGATCACGGCCGACAGCGCTTCGTAGCCAACCGCCTGTTCGGCACCGGCAGCCAAAGCCTCGTCGCGGTGCTCCATCTCCTCGGCGCGGAACTTCTCGACCGTGGTGCGCAGGCCGGCTTCATCGTCGCCGAGCTTCGCGGCTTGTTGCGCGTAGTGCTCCTCGATCGTCTCCTCGACGGCTACGGTGCAGGCCATCGCCGCCTTGTCGCCCATCAGCGCCGTGGCGGCGCCCAGCGCGAAGCCCGCGACATGCCACAGCGGCGACAGCACGGTCGGCCGCACGCGGCGCTCGACCAGCAGCCGGTCGAAGACCTTGTTGTGCTCGCGCTCCTGCGCCGCCATGTGCTGGATGCGGCGGCCCGTCTCGCTGTTGGAGCGGCCCCTCCAGCGCAGCGCCGCGAGCTGGCCCTCGTAAATGCGCACGGCGCCGAACTCGCCGGCCTGGTCGACGCGGATCGTGCGCTCGACCAGTTCGCGGGCGTCGGGATCGCCGGGATTGCGGTTGTCGCCGGTCTTCATCGCTTTGCCATCCGTGAGAGGGAGGAGGCGAGGCCGCCCGCGAGGATCGCCGACAGGATCGCGTTCCAGCCGGCCATCGAGATGCCGAACAGCGACCATACGACCGCATCGCAGCGGACCATCTTCGCACCGAACAGGTATTTCTTCAGCTCCTCCGGCGAGAGACCGGTGGGCACCGTGCCGGTGCAGGATTGCGGCCCGGCCCACCAGCGATATTCGACGCCGGCATGGAAGATGCCGATCGCCGAACTGATGGCGATGGCGGCGATGGCGATCGTCACGAAGGTCGTGGCGAGGCGCGGGCGGCTCGACGAGGCGAAGGCGGCGAGGCCCGCGACCATGGCCACGATGTGCGGCCAGCGTTGCCAGTGGCACATCTCGCAGGGCGCGAAGCCCATCACATACTGGAAGAAGAGGGCGCCGCCGATCATGACACCGCTGCCGAGCAGGGCGATGAGCCCGAGCTGGCTGGGAAGAGGGAGGCGCTGCGTGGCAGCCATGGAGCGATCCTAGAAGAGGAACCGGACGACGACGAAACCGCCGATCAGGGCGAACAGGAAGATCCAGGTGAGGAGGGTCAGGCGCTTCTCGATGAACGCCCTGATCGGCTCGCCGTACTTCCACAGCAAGGCTGCCACGAGGAAGAAGCGCAGGCCACGCGTCAAGATGGACGCCCACACGAACGTGAAGAGGTCGAAATGCGCGGCCCCTGAAGCAATCGTCACCAGCTTGTACGGGATCGGCGTCAGGCCCTTGATCAGGATGATCCAGGTCCCGTACTCCTCGAAGCCGGCGCGGAAGGCCGCCAGGCCGGCCTGCAGGCCATAGGTCTTCACCACCCAGGCGCCCAGCGTCTCGAAGAAGAAGTAGCCGATGGCGTAGCCGAACAGGCCGCCCAGCACCGAGCAGACCGTGCAGACCAGGGCGATCTTGAAGGCCTTGGCCCGGTTGGCCAGCACCATCGGCACCAGCATCACGTCGGGCGGGATGGGGAAGAACGAACTCTCCATGAAGGAGACCACGCCCATGGCGGGGATGGCGTTCTTGTGTTGGGCGAGGCGGATCACCCAGTCATAGAGGCGGCGGATCATGCGGCGCGTTCCCTAGCAGGCGCGGCGCCGGTTTGGCAAAGTCGCGCCCATGTCCTCTTCCAAGCCGCTCCATATCGCCCGACCCCTCATCCTGCCCAACGGCGTCGTCCTCAAGAACCGTATCGGCAAGGCACCCCTGACCGAGGGGCTGGCCGATCCGATGAACCGCGCGACAGAGCGCCATGTCCGGCTCTACCGGCGCTGGGCCGACGGCGGTGCGGCGGTCGTCGTCACCGGCAACGTGCAGATCGACCGGCGCTATCTCGAACGGCCGGGCAACGTGGTGATCGACGGCAACGGCGGGCTCGATGCGTTGCGCGCCTATGCGAAGGCCGGCACGGCGAACGGCACTCAGCTCTGGATGCAGGTCAACCACCCCGGCCGCCAGACACCACGTCGCGTCTGCGAGCAGCCGGTGGCGCCCTCGGCGGTGCCGCTGGCCCTACCGGAGAGCGCCTTCGCGCATCCGCGTGCCATGACGGCGGACGAGGTGGCCGACGTGCCGCGCCGCTTCGCCGAGGTCGCACGGATCGCGCGCGAGGCGGGTTTCACCGGCGTACAGGTCCATGCCGCGCATGGCTACCTGCTCAGCCAGTTCCTGACGCCTTTGGTCAACCGGCGCGAGGATCGCTGGGGCGGCGACATTGCGGCGCGCGCATCGCTGCTGCTCGAGGTGGTGCGTGCGGTGCGGGCCGCGACGGCGCCCGACTTCTGCGTTTCCGTGAAGCTCAACTCCTCGGACTTCCAGCAAGGGGGCTTCTCCACCGAGGACTGCCTGGAGGTCGTGAAGTGGCTGGGCGAGGCCTCGGTCGATCTGATCGAGATCTCAGGCGGCAACTACGAGAAGCCCGCGATGATGGGCAGCGGCGCCAGGGAAAGCACCGTACGCCGCGAGGCCTACTTCCTCGACTACGCCCGGCTGATCAAGCAGGCGGCGACCGTGCCGATCATGCTGACCGGCGGCTTCCGCACCCTGGCCGCGATGGAGGCCGCGCTGGCCGAGGGCGCCTGCGACATGATCGCGATCGGCCGGCCGATGTGCGTCGACACCGACCTGCCCAACCGCCTTCTGCGCGGTGAGGCGGATCGTGCCGAAGCCTATGAGGAGCGCATCGTGCCGGCCAAGGCCGGTCTCGGCTGGTTCTGCCTGCAGCTCATCGCCCACGGCGATGGGCGGGAGCCTGACCGTGCGTTGAGCGGCGGCGACGCGATCCGAGGCTATGTCGACAACGAGGAAACGACCGCTGCGGCGTTGCAGGGGCGATAGCGGGCTGATGAAATGCGGTACTAAGCTACCGCAACGCAGAAACCGCTTTTTTCAAATCGTTTGTTTCGTCTGATTCGTTTATTTCGTTTGTTCGCCGGAAATTTCACTATTTTAACATCTGTCGGGGCGGAGAGGAAGATATGCGGACACTGGGCAATATCCTCTGGCACTTCCCGTTCTTCGGGTTCCTCACGGCCGCCTTCTACTGGCTGCTCGGGCTTTTGCTAACGGCCCTGGTCGTGACGGCGCCCATCGGATTGGGGCTGATGGAGTTCGGCAAGTTCCTCCTGGCGCCGTTCGGGCGGGCGATGGTGAGCAAGGAAAACCTGCAGGTGCAGCAGAACGGCCTGTGGCAGGCCTACTCGACGATCGTGATGATCCTCTATCTCCCGTTCGGGGTGATCTTCGTGATTGTCAGCGCGATCCATGCGGCTGCACTCTGCCTGTCGATCGCTGGCATTCCCGTTGCGCTCGTCATCGCTAAGTCACTGGGAACGCTGCTCAATCCAGTGAACAAGGTCTGCGTTTCGTCGGCCGTTGCCGAGGAACTGGCGCGCCGGAAAGCCGGCGCCGACATCGCAAGATATTCAGGCTGACGATAGCCGCCAGCAAAACAGGATGGCAAGCAATCCGCCGACGACCTGCGCGGCCATGAAGGCGGGCGCATCCGTCGGGGCGATGCCGGCAAACGTGTTGGACAGCGACCGGGCGATGGTCACGGCGGGATTGGCGAAGGACGTCGAGGCGGTGAACCAGTAGGCGCCGACGATATAGACCGCGACCGCCGCGGCGAGGTGCGGCGATCCCCGGCGCGCGCCAAGCAGGATCAGGGTCAGCAGGCCGAAGGTTGCCACCGCCTCGGAAACCCATTGCCCGATGCCGGTGCGCCCCTTCGCCGAGACCTGGAAGATCGACAGGTCGAACATGAGGTGTGCGAGCCAGACGCCCAGGATCGCCCCCGCGACTTGGACGATGACGAAGGGCACGATGCGGTCGCGCGGGCTCTGTCCATCGATGGCGAGGGCAATCGTCACCACCGGATTGAAATGTGCACCCGACACCGGGCCGAACATGACGATCAACGCAAACAGCACGCCACCTGTTGCGATCGCGTTGGCCAGCAGCGCGAGGCCGACGTTCCCGCCGCACAGGCGCTCGGCCATGATGCCAGAGCCAACGACGCCCGCGAGGAGGAGGGACGTGCCTATGCCTTCCGCCAGAAGGGCCGCGCGCATCACGCGGCCGCGGCGGACGGCGAGTGGCCAATCGCGTCGAGGCGGAGCTGCAGGGTCATCCGGTCGAGACTGCTCAGCGGCAGGCTGAGGAAGCTCCGAATGCGGCTCTCCAGCGCGGCATAGGCGGCGCGGAACGCGGCGCGCTTCTCGATCTCGCTGCCCTCTGCCGCCGCCGGATCAGGGATGCCCCAATGTGCCATCATCGGCTGGCCGATCCATACCGGGCAGGCCTCGCCGGCCGCGCTGTCGCAGACGGTGAAGATGAAATTCATCACCGGTGCGCCGGCCACTGCGTAGAGGTCCCAGCTCTTGGAAAACAGGCTATCGGTCGGATGACCGAGGCTTTTGAGCAGATCGAGCGTGTAGGGATGCACCTCGCCCTTGGGCTGGCTTCCAGCGCTAAAGCCCTTGAACTGGCCGTTGCCCAGTTTGCTTACGATCGCCTCGCCCAGCACGCTGCGGGCGGAGTTGCCCGTGCAGAGGAAGAGGACGTTGTAGGCGCGTTGGGTCATGGCGGTGGCTCCGGTGTGTAGCCGCGCCTATAAATCAAACATTTCTATATTTCTAGAAATATAGTTGACTCATTGCCAGGCCGCATTACGTTTGCGGCATGAAGATCGACGATGCCGCTGCCCATCTCGAAGCGCTGGGCAACCCGACCCGCCTGAAGATCTACCGCGCGCTGATCCGTGCGGGCGATCAGGGCATGCCGGTCGGGCGCCTGCAGGCCAAGCTCGACGTCGCGGGGTCGACCCTGTCGCATCACCTGAAGACGCTGATGGGCGTTAACCTCATTACGCAGAAGCGCAGCGGCGCGACGCTCGTCTGCCATGCCAACTACGAGATGATGCGCGACCTCGTCGGTTTCCTGGTCGATGAATGCTGCGTCGAGAGCCAGGGTGGTTCCTGCGGTCCGAGCGCGCTCGCCAAGATTGCCTGAAGGAGACGACGATGCCCGACTCCCTTACCAAGCGCCGGAAGGTTGCCGTAATCGGCGCTGGTCCCGTCGGTCTCGCCGCTGCCGCGCATCTTCTGGAACGCGGGCTGGAGCCCGTCGTGATTGAGGCCGGCCCCGCGGTCGGCCATGCGGTACGCCGGTGGAGCCACGTGCAGACCTTCTCGCCGTGGGAGTTCAACATCGACAAGGCGGCCGACCGGCTGTTGACGGGCATCGGCTGGAATCGGCCGCAGCCCGACCACTATCCGACGGGCGCCGAGCTGGTGGAGCAGTATCTCGGACCTCTGGCGACGCGCACGGCGCTGAAGGATCGCATCCGCACCGAGAGCCGCGTGACCGGCATCGGTCGCGTCGGCTTCGACAAGGTGAAGACGAAGGGTCGCGAGGCCGCGCCGTTCGAGATCCGCTACGAAAACGGCAAAGGTGCAGAGAAGCTCACCGCCGACGCCGTCATCGATGCGAGTGGCACCTGGTTCTCGCCCAATCCCGCCGGCGCGAATGGAATGCAGGCCATCGGGGAGAACGACGCAGGCGAACGGATCGCCTACGGCATGCCCGACGTGTTGGGCCGCGACCGCGCGCGCTATGCCGGCCGCACCGTCGCGGTGCTGGGCGGCGGCCACTCCGCCATCGGCACGCTGATCGAGCTCGCGCGGATCAAGGAGCAGATGCCGGCAACGGAAATCGTCTGGCTGCTGCGCGCGACCGACCCCACCAGGTCATTCGGTGGCGGCTCGGCCGACCAACTCAAGGTGCGCGGTGCGCTGGGCTCTGCCCTGGCCGGCCTCGTCGCCAGCGGCACGATCCGGACTGAAGCGGGCTTCCGCGTCGGGCGTATTGGTCGCGACGGCGAGCGGCTGCGCGTGGCGACTGGCTCGGCCTGCTGCGCGCGCGCCGTGACCGTCGACGAACTGGTGGTCGCGACCGGCTTCCGGCCCGAACTCGACTTCCTGCGCGAGCTGCGGCTGTCGCTCGATGCCGCATTGGAATGTCCGCCGGCCCTCGCGCCGCTGATTGATCCCAACGAGCATAGTTGCGGTTCGGTGCGGCCGCACGGCGCGCGCGAACTGGCTCAGCCAGAAGCCGGTTTCTACTTCGCCGGCATGAAGTCCTACGGCCGCGCGCCGACATTCCTGATGATGACGGGATATGAGCAGGTCCGCTCGATCGCCGCCGAGATCGCGGGCGACCATGAGGCCGCGCGCAAGGTCGAACTGGTGCTGCCGGAAACCGGCGTCTGCAATGGTCCTTCCTCGCCATCCGCATCCGGTGCCGCGGCCGGCTGTTGTCCCGCCCCGACAGCTTGCTGCGGTGGCTGACGGAGTGTCGGGCGCGCACCTCGTCGCAGTCGTCTGCGCGGCGCAAATCTTCGTGCAGATCGGGGCCGGCTTCTGGCCGGCGTTGCTGCCCCAGATGATGCAGCGGTGGAGTCTCACGAACAGCGAAGCGGGCTGGATCACGGCCATCTTCTTCGGTGCCTACATGGTCTCCGTGCCGGTGCTCGTGACGCTTACCGACCGGATCGACGCCAAGCGCGTCTATCTGTTCGGCGTGGCGTGCACGGTGGCGGGCCACCTTCTGTTCGGGCTGACGGCCGAGGGCTTCTGGTCGGCCTTCGCGACGCGCGCGCTGGCCGGTCTCGGCTGGGCCGGCACCTACATGACCGGCCTCAAGCTGCTGGCCGACCAGGTGAGCCCGAAACTCATGTCGCGCGCCGTCACCGGACATGCGGCGAGCATCGGCATTTCCGGCGCCGTGTCGTTCCTCCTCGGCGACGCCCTCGCGGACTGGCTGGGCTGGCAGTCCGCTTTCGTGTTCTCCGCCCTCACGGCGGCCTTCGCCTGGACGATGGTGGCCGTCGTCGTGCCCTCGCGTCGCCCGGCGCCGCGCAAGCTTGCCCAGGGAGGCGGGCTGTTCGACTTCCGGCCGGTGGTCCGCAACACCTCCGCCTTCGCCTATTCGGTCGTCTACTGCGTCCATACGCTGGAGATGAGCGCGCTCAGGGGATGGGGCGTGGCCTTCCTGGCGTTCGTTGCGGCGCATACGGGCCTGACCGACGAGACACTGTCGCCGGCGCTGGTCGTCACCGTGCTGGCCCTGCTGGGCACGATGGCCAGCGTGATGGGCAACGAGGCGTCGATCCGCTTCGGACGCCGCCGTCTCGTCGCCACCGCCATGGTGCTGTCGATCGGCTTCGCCGCCATCGTGGGCTTCGCCGGCTCGACGAATTACTGGCTCGCCGTGGGCTTGCTGGTCGCCTACGGCATGGTCGTCTGGCTCGACTCCTCGTCGGTGACGGCAGGCGCGGCCGGCAATGCCGATCCCGCCCGCCGCGGCGCCACGCTCGCGGTGCATTCGACCCTGGGCTATGCAGGCGGCTTCGTTGGGCCGCTGGTCGTCGGCTGGACGCTCGACCTCGCCGGCGGCATGTCGCCCCTGGCATGGGGCCTGGCGTTCCTCCTCGTCGGCGTGCTGATGCTGGTGGCACTGGCCGCCTTCCTCCTGCTGAAGCCGGCCGATCTTGCGGGCGATCGCAGGGACTGATACGGGCGCGCTGAAGCTGCCTCGATCATTGTTGAAACCTTCCAGCGTGCGCGCCGTTTGTCTGGGACCGCACGGTACCTTTGCTTCACTTCCGGCGCGATAAGTTGCAGATTTCACGCCCACTTTTTAGACCTTGAGCCTCTCAGCGCAGCGCCCAGAAGACGATGACGGACACCGCCGATCGCCCGAATGCCGCCGAAGATCCTGCCCTGTTGTTCCTCGCCGGAGGCGGCGAGCTGGGTGCTCTCATCCGAACCTACGATTGGGCGAACAATCCGCTGGGGCCGCCCGCTGCGTGGCCGCAGAGCCTCAAGACCGCCGTCCGCATCATGCTCACCTCGCGGCAGCCAATCTGGATCGGCTGGGGGCCGGAGCTGATCTACCTCTACAACGACGCCTACAAGTCGATCATCGGCGGCAAGCATCCCGAGGCGTTGGGCAAGCCGACCCGGGAGGTCTGGAAGGAGATCTGGAGCGACATCGGGCCGCTGCTGGACACGGCCATGGGAGGCGTCGAGGGCATTTATGTCGAGGAGTTGCTGCTCCTGATGGAGCGCAACGGCTATCCCGAGGAGACCTACTACACCTTCTCCTACAGTCCGATCCCCGACGATGACGGTACCGCCGGCGGCATCATTTGCGCCAACACCGCCGACACCGATCGCGTGATCGGCGAGCGGCAGGTGACGGTCCTGCGCGAGCTGGCCGCCCGGACCGTCGATGCCCGCAGCTGGGAAGAGGCCTGCCGCCAGAGCCTCGCGGCCCTGTCGGGCAATCCGCGCGACATCACCTTCGCACTGCTCTACGTCGTGCATCCGGGTGGCAGCGAGGCGACGCTTGCGTCCCATCGCGGGCTGCCGGACGGGCATCCCGCCATCGTCGAAACGCTGACGTTCGGTAACGGCTCATCCCCACCCCCATCATGGCCGATTGACGATCTGTCGGTCGACCAGCCGCCACGGCTCGTCGACCTCGCCCAGGTGTTCGGCGCGACCGTGCCGGGCCGCGTTTGGGACCGTCCGACCGCGACGGCGGCGGTGGTGGCCGTGCCGGCGACGCGCGAGACGGGGCGGTCGGGCTTCCTGGTCGTCGGCCTCAGCCCTTATCGCCTGTTCGATGACTCTTACGCCGAATTCCTGCAGCTGGCGGCCAAGCAGATCGCCGCTGCGATCGCCAGTGCCGACGCCTATCAGGAAGAGCGCCGCCGGGTCGAGGCGTTGGCCGAGCTCGACCGCGCCAAGACTACCTTCTTCTCCAACGTCAGCCACGAATTCCGCACGCCGCTCACCCTCATGCTGGGCCCGCTCGAGGAGGTGCTGAACGGAAATGTCTCGCTGGAAGAGGCGCGGCAGCATGCGGTGCTGGCGCACCGCAACGGCAACCGGCTGCTGCGCCTGGTCAACAGCCTGCTCGATTTCTCGCGCATCGAGGCGGGCCGCGTGCAGGCCACCTACCGGCCGACCGATCTTGCCCAGTTCAGCACCGGCATCGCCTCGAGCTTTCGGGCAACCATCGAGAAGGCCGACCTCAGGCTGGTGCTGGATTGCCCGCCGCTGCCGCAGCCCGTCTATGTCGATCGCGAGATGTGGGAGAAGGTGCTGCTGAACCTGCTCTCCAACGCCTTCAAATTCACTTTTGCCGGCGAGATCGCGGTCTCGCTCCGCGCTTCGTCCGACCGCCGGTCCGCCATCGTCGAAGTGCGCGACACTGGCATCGGCATTCCCGAAGAGGAACTGCCGCGGCTGTTCGAGCGCTTCCATCGCGTCCAGGGCGCGCAGAGCCGCAGCTTCGAGGGCAGCGGCATCGGCCTCGCGCTGGTGCAAGAGCTGGTCAGGCTGCATGGCGGCGAGATCGGCGTCGAGAGCACGGTCGGGCAGGGGACGCACTTCACCGTCACGCTGCCCTTTGGCCGCACCCATCTTCCGGCTGTCCAGGTGGTCGACAATGCCGATCTCGCGGCCGACATCGCGCGGGCACAGGAATATGTCGACGAGGCGCTTGCTTGGCTGCCCAATGTCGAACCGGCCAGCGAGGCGGCGGGCGATCTCTCCTCCGCCATGGTCGGCGGCGTCCTGCCGGTGGTTCGCGGCGGTACCGGCAAGCGCATCGTGCTGGCCGACGACAATGCCGACATGCGCTCCTATGTCGGACGGCTGCTCGTCGCGGAGGGCTACGAGGTCGACGCCGTCGCCGACGGCAACGCGGCGCTGGCGGCCGTACAGCAGCAGGCGCCCGACCTGATCCTGTCGGACGTGATGATGCCGGGCCTCGACGGGTTCGGTCTGCTGCGGGCGATCCGCTCGGAGGCCGTTACGGCGGGCGTGCCAATCATCCTCCTGTCGGCGCGGGCTGGCGAGGAGGCAAAGGTCGAGGGCCTCGACGCGGGCGCCGACGATTATCTGGTGAAGCCGTTCGCGGCACGCGAGCTGTTGGCGCGGGTCAATGCCAACATCCAGATGGCCGCACTGCGCCGCGAAGCCAACCGCGCGATCTTCGAGAGCGAGCAGCGCTTCCTGATGACCCAGGACCGGCTATCGCTCGCACTTTCTACCGGCCGCACTTCTGTATTCGAGTGGGCCGTCGACAGCGATCATCTGGTCTTCTCGGGCCCGCTTGCCGAGGTGTTCGGTGTCCCGCAAGGCGATGCCGAGCGTGGCCTGCCGCTCAGGGTCTTTGTCGAAGGCATCGCGCCGGAGGATCGCGAGCGCGTCATGGCTGCGATCGGCAAGTCGATCGATTCGGGCGAGATCTACCAGGAGGAATATCGCGTCATCGGCTCCGGCATGACGCGTGTCGTGATGGCGCGCGGCCGGGTCGAGACCGGCGAGGATGGCGCCAAGCGCATGGTCGGCGTCGTGATCGACATCACCGAGGCCAAGGCCGCCGAGGACGTGATCCGCGAGAGCCGCTCGGCGCTGGAGGTGATCGGTGAAGCGTCCGCCGCCATCTCCGGCGATCTGGATCTCGAACGCCTGGTGCAGAAGATCACCGACGCCTGCGTTGCCGTCACGGGCGCCGAGTTCGGTGCGTTCTTCTACAACGTCGTCGACAACGCCGGAGAGCGCTACACGCTCTATACGCTGTCGGGTGTGCCGCGCGAGGCCTTCTCGAAATTCCCGATGCCGCGTAACACCGCCATCTTCGAACCGACCTTCTCCGGCACCGGCATCGTCGTTTCCGACGATATCACCAAGGACCCACGCTACGGCCGCTCTGCGCCCTATCACGGCATGCCACCCGGGCATCTGCCGGTGCGCAGCTACCTCGCCGTGCCCGTACGATCGCGCACCGGCGAAGTGCTGGGCGGGCTTTTCCTGGGCCATTCTAGGGTTGGCGTGTTCGGTGAGCTGGCAAAGGAGAGGGTCGCGGGCCTCGCCAGCCAGGCCGCCGTCGCAATGGATAATGCTCGGCTCTTCCAGGAGAACGAGCGCGAGCTCGAGCAGCGGCGCAAGGCCGAGGCCTCGCTGAAGGCGCTGAACGAGACGCTGGAACAGAGGGTCGCCAGCGAGGTCGAGGAGCGCAGCAAGGCGGAGGAGGCGCTGCGCCAGGCGCAGAAGATGGAAGCGGTGGGCCAGCTCACCGGTGGCGTCGCCCACGACTTCAACAACCTCCTGACCATCATCATCGGCGGCCTGGAAACGGTGCGGCGCGCCAAGCCGGCCGAGACGGCGCGCGTCCAGCGCGCCGTCGACATGGCGCTGCAGGGCGCCCAGCGCGCCGCAAGCCTGACGGCACGCCTGCTCGCCTTCTCGCGGCGGCAGCCCCTGGCGCCCAAGTCGATCGAGCTCAACGTGCTGGTCCGCGACATGACCGAGCTGCTGCACCGGACGCTCGGCGAGCAGATCGAGCTGGAAGGCGTGCTGGCGCCGCGGCTGTGGCCGATCGAGGCCGACCAGAACCAGCTCGAAAGCGCGCTGATCAACCTCGCGGTCAATGCGCGCGATGCCATGCCCGAGGGCGGCAAGCTCACCATCGAGACGGTGAACAGCGCGCTCGACGAATCCTATGTGGCCATCGATTCGGAGGTGAAGCCCGGGCAATACGTCGCCATCTCCGTCAGCGACACCGGCAGCGGCATGGATTCGGAGACGCTGGCGCGCGTCTTCGAGCCGTTTTTCACGACCAAGGAAGTGGGCCGCGGCACCGGCCTCGGCCTCAGCATGGTGTACGGCTTCGTGAAGCAGTCCGGCGGGCACGTGACGATCTACAGCGAGGCGGGGCAGGGCACGACCGTGCGTATGTACTTCCCGCGCTATCTCGGGAGCGCGAGCGACGTCGACGATGCTGCGGCTGCCGTCGTGCCGACCAGCAGCGACGGCGAGGTCGTGCTGGTGGTCGAGGACAACGAGGATGTTCGGTCCTACAGCTCGATGGTGCTGAGGGAACTGGGATACCAGGTGCTCGAAGCCGGCGAGGCCGAGGCGGCGCTGGCGATCCTGCGCGGACCGTCGCGCATCGATCTCCTGTTCACCGATGTGGTGCTCCCCGGCAAGAGCGGCCGCGCGCTGTCCGACGAGGCCGCCGTGCTGCGACCCGGGCTGAAGGTGCTGTTCACCACGGGCTATTCACGCAACGCCATCGTCCACCACGGCCGCCTCGACGCCGGCGTCCAGCTGATCACCAAGCCGTTCACCTTCGAACAGCTCGCGGCAAGAGTGCGTGATATTCTCGATATGAACTGAGAGGATCCTTAGGTCATATGAGGCTCAATGCCTCGACCGGCCCGTCCGCGGTGCCGGCTTGGCAGGACCTTTTTCCAGCCGCTCGATGCGCTGCTCGAAGCTCTGCTGCATCTTCTCCATGCGCTGCTGCAGCTGCTGGTCCTGGACCTTGAGCTGCTCCAGCTGCTGCGACAGGGCGTTGATCGAGCGCTGCAGCTCGCTCAGGCGGGCGTTCATGTTGCTCTGTGCCGCGGCGGTGCCGGGCACCAGGAGCAGAGCCAGGACGACGAAGCGCAGCATGCCCGTCAGGCCGCCTACTCGGCGGCCTGCTTCAGTTGTGTCGGGACCGTCTCGCCGGCGAACAGCGCGGCGCGGGCCGCGTCATACTCGGCCTTGAGGCGGGCCACGATCTCGCCGGCCGGCGGGGCGTCGTGGATCTGGCCGACGCCCTGGCCGGCGCCCCAGATGTCGCGCCACGCCTTGACCTTCATGTTGCCGCCCGAGCCGAAGTTCATCTTGCTCTTGTCGGCTTCCGGCAGCGCTTCGGGATCGAGGCCGGCGGCCGCGATCGAGCGCTTCATGTAGTTGCCGTGCACGCCGGTGAAGAGGTTGGTGTAGACGATCTCCTCGCCGGTCGAGTCGATGATGCACTGCTTGTTGGCGTCGGTGGCGTTGCCTTCCTTCGACGCGGTGAAGCGCGTGCCGAGATAGGCGAGGTCGGCGCCCATCGCCTGGGCCGCCAGCACCGAGGCGCCGTTGGAGATCGAGCCCGAGAGCAGGATCGTGCCGTCGTAGAACTGACGGACTTCCGGCACCAGCGCGAGCGGCGAGAGACGGCCGGCATGGCCGCCGGCGCCGGCGCAGACCAGGATCAGGCCGTCGACTCCGGCCTTCAGCGCGCGCTTGGCGTGCGCCACGTTGGTCACGTCATGGAACACCAGGCAGCCGTAGCGATGCGCGGAGACGACCACGTCGTCGGGCGCGCGCAGCGACGTGATCTGGATCGGCACCTTGTACTTCTCGCACATGTCGACGTCGTGCTGCAGGCGGTCGTTCGACGAATGCACGATCTGGTTCACGGCGAAGGGGGCGACCTTCTTCTCGGGATGCTTCGCCTTGTAGTCGCCCAGCTCGCCGGTGATGCGCTTCAGCCATTCCTCGAGCAGTTCCTTCGGCCGCGCGTTCAGCGCCGGGAAGGAGCCGACGACGCCGGCCTTGCACTGTTCGATCACGAGGTCGGGATTGGAAACGATGAACAGCGGCGCGCCGACCACCGGGATCGAGAGGTTGTCGCGCAGCAGGGCGGGAAGGGACATCGTTTCGCTCCTTGGATTCGTCTTTCGTCGTGTTGGCTTAAGGGCCTAGCACGGCCCCGGTCTTTGTCGCTACTTCGCCAGCTCGTAGGCGCCGCCCTTTTCCAGCGCCTTCTTGTAGGCGGGGCGGGCATGGATGCGGTCGAGGAAGCCTTTCAGCTTGGGCATCTTGTTCACCATCGGCGAGCGCGCGGTGGCGGCTTCCAGCGGGAAGCTCATCTGGATGTCGGCCGCCGTGAATTCGGGGCCGGCAAACCACTCGCGGCGCATCAGCTCGCCTTCGAGGAACATGAAGTGGTTGCCGATCTGCGGCATCAGCAGCGTCTTGTCGGCGCCCGCCGAGATGGCGCGCGCGACCGGCCGCATGAAGAAGGGCACCCTCGAGGGGATGCGGCCGAACACCAGCTTCATGAACAGGAGCGGCATCAGCGAGCCCTCCGCGTAGTGCATGAAATAGGTGTAGTGCAGCCGCTCCGGCGTGCCGGGGGCCGGTGTGAACCGGCCGCCGCCATAGGTTTCCGACAGGTATTCGAGGATCGCGCCCGACTCGGCCAGCACCTTGTCTCCGTCGGTGATGACCGGCGACTTGCCGAGCGGATGCACGGCGCGCAATTCGTCCGGCGCCTGCATCGAGGGCTGGCGCTGGTAGCGCTTCACCTCGTAGGGCAGGCCGAGCTCCTCGAGCATCCAGAGGATGCGCTGGGAGCGCGAGTTGTTCAGGTGATGGACGGTGATCATGATCAGAGCGTACCGGGCCGCCAGTTGCCGTGGAAGCCCGCCGGGACGCGGCTGCTGAGATGGGCCAGCGCCACGGGACCGCGGGCGATGTCGGTCGCCTCGAACACCGCTAGGTCGCTTCGGCCTTCGGCCGGGCGATAGATCGTCGCCAGGATCCAGCCATCGCCTTCCGCCGCCTTCTCATGGCGCGGCACGAACACCGGCTCGCCGAAGCGGTCTTCGCCGCCCGCCTGCCAGCTGGCGTTGGTGCCCTTTTTCAGGTCGTAGTGGATGATGCCCTCGCTGCCACGGAAGCCGCCCGGGACAATGTTGCTGGAGACGATCCAGCCGTGGCGGTAGTCGCTCATGCAGAACCGCTCGTCGAAGCGCGGGAACTCGCCGGCGCGGTCGTCGAGCTGCTCCTCGCGGAAGGTGTTTCCCTGCCCATCCAGGTCGAAGGTCCAGCGGAACAGGCGCGCCGCCGGCGGCTCCTTGGTCGAGGGCGAGCCGTCGGGTAGCGGGAAGAGCGGCGCCACGTCGTACTTCATGACGTCGATCACGACCTTGCCGTCCGCCGTCTCGAAATGGTTCATCGGGTGGAACACGTAGGACGGCGGTGCGCTCACCCACTTCATGTCGGCCACGGTGCCCTTGCGCGGGATGAAGGCGATGTGCGTGCCCTTGTCCGGCTCCCAGGCGAAGGGCGGCTTGCCGCCCATGGCGCGTTCCATCGACGAGGTGAGCGGGAAGATTGGCACGACGATCCAGTTCTTCGTCACCGCGAAGTCGTGGATCATCGAGGGGAAGGGTCCGTCGAAAGTCTCGAAGCGCGTGACGGTGCCGTCGGCCGCGACGACCTGGATGCTGACTTCCTTGGTGAAGCGGCCCTTGGCCGAATAGCCGAAGGCGATCATCTCGCCGGTCTCGGGATCGAACTTGGGATGCGCCGTGAACGGCCCGGCGAGCTTGTCGCCGAACGTCTCGTAGCCGCCATCCTTCGGGCCGACCGGCATCAGGCTCGCGGGATCGAGCGAGAAGGGGGCGTGCGCCTCCTCCAGCGCCAGCAGCTTGCCGCCGTGCCACACGATGTTGGTGTTGGCGATGGTCGAGTTCAGCGCGAAGACGCGCGGGTCGGTGTAGCGCGGATTGCCGAACGTGCCGGAGAGGCCTTCGCCCTCCTCGTTCTCGATCTTCCACTTGGGCGTCCGCACCCAGCGGTTCTTGTAGGAGACGTTGCCGTTCTCGATGTGGAAGGCGTGGATCATGCCGTCGCCGCCGAACCAGTGATACGGCCCGCGCGGCGCGAACTGCGGGTTCGGCCCGTTGCGGTAAAGCGTGCCCAACAGGTCCTTCGGCATCTCGCCGGTGATGTGCAGATGCCCGGCATCGGCCTCAGTGTTCACCGGCGCGTAGTAGCCTTTGAGGAACGGATTGTCGGTCGGAAACGGCTTTGCCATGGTCGGGCTCCTTCTGGGTAACGCCGTGTATCTATCCGACGTTATAGATACACGCCGTTTCCCGCAAGGGGGAAATCAGATGGCGACGACCTGCCTTTCGATTGTGATTTGAAACAATCCGCAAGGGCTGGTAGCGATCCCTGCATGGTCACGAAGTCGGTGCCAGTCGCCGCTCACATTGCTCGATTTTACCGCTGCTGGGGCAATCCGGCGGCGTAGGGAATCGCGTGACTTTGTTGCTGAATCCCGAGCCGCCTGCCAAGGCGGCTTTTGTTTTGGGTTCCTGAAGCAAGCATCGCCCTGACCAGCGGCTCCACCACAAGGAGCTGTCATGACTGAGAACCGCCACGGAAAACCAGCGACGGGACCGGCGTCCGATTTTTCGGGTATTGCGTCGCGCTACGATTCGACCCGCGACCTGCCGCAGGAACACCTGATTGCCTGTTACGCGCGGCTCGTCGAGCACGGTTTATTGCCGGCTCGCGGCATGATCCTCGACGCCGGTTGCGGCACCGGCCAGGTGTCGCTTCCACTCGCCGAGCAGGGCTACGCCGTCCATGGCATCGATATCTCGGCCGAGATGATCGCCATCGCACAGGGCAAGGTCCAGCCAGGGATGCCCGCCCACTATGCGGTGGGAGATGTTCGTGACATTTCCCTGGGCTCCGGGAGCGTCGATGCCGTCGTCGTCTCGAAGCTGTTCCAGCACATCGAGGATTGGAAAGGCGCGTGTCGTGAACTCATCCGTGTGGTGCGACTCGGCGCCTGCATCATCCAGATCAACGAGCGTGGGGCGTTCGGCAATGCCGTGCGCCGCTACTTCGCCCGCCGCGCCGACGAATTGGGATATGCGGGTCGCTATCTCGGTCTGAATCCCCACCGGAATGCAGAGCTTCCGGCGCATATGGAGGCCGAGGGTTGCGAGGCAATTCCCTTCGATGCGTCGGATCTACGCTGGACGATCGACATCAGCTACGGCGAAGCCTTCGCACGCCTGCAGGACCGGCTCTATGCCGAGTTCTGGTACTTGCCGGAAGCCGTGCACAATCAGCTTCTTTCGGAGACGATGGCCTGGATCGACACCCATTCGGAGGGCCGCAGCGCGATCGACCATCTCTCTCCCTACCTAGTGGTCGAGGTGTTTCGCCGACCTCCCAAACGCGCATGAGATCGGCTAATCAAGCACTCCATGAGCCAAACCAATTCCCTCCTGCCATCGGGCTATTCCGCCGTTCCGCCGGGGCATGTCGCTGCCGTCGTGACAAGCCTCGAAATGTTGAGCCTTCCGCCGGAGCGGTCGAGGCATGCTTTCCCGCCGGGCGTGGGCCTTGAGCTGCTCGAGCGGTCGGTCGCGGCCTATCGCAAGCTTTATCGGGCGGTGGGAACGGACTGGCTGTGGTTCTCGCGGTTGGTCATGGCGGACGAGAAGCTGCAGGCGATCCTCGACAATCCGCAGGTCGAGTTCTTCGCGCTGCGCAAAGAAGGGGGGGATGTCGGCATTCTCGAGCTCGACTTCAGCCAGCCAGCGGAATGCGAGCTCTCCTTCTTCGGCGTGGCACCGGACATGGTCGGCACCGGAGTTGGACGCACCTTGATGAACGAGGCGATCGCACGGGCCTGGGCGCGGCCGATCAAGCGGTTCTGGGTGCATACCTGCACGCTCGACCATCCCGCGGCCCTCGATTTTTACCGGCGCTCCGGCTTCGTGCCCTATGCTTTCCAGGTCGAGGTGTTTCCCGACCCGCGCCTCACCGGCGCCCTGCCGCGCGACTGCTCAAGGCACGTCCCGCTGCTGGGCTGACGTCGCCGCGCCGGCCGCGTCGCGATCCTCGACGCGGCGGTAGTGGGCCCAGCCGGCGACGCCGAGGACCAGCAGGAGCAGGCCGAAGTAGAACTCGGTATGGGTCGGGCCGATCAGGTCGAACATCGGCGTGGCGGCGACATTGAACAGCAGCATCGAGCCCGCCATGACGGCCAGCCGCAGCCGGAAGACGCGGGCGATCTCGGCGCCGCGGAACACGGTCTGCATGCGGGTAATCATCGGGATGAAGAAGAACGGCCCGCCGAAGCCCGCGACGAGGCCGGCCAGCATCATCGCCGGCAGCTTCCAGGGATTGTCGATGCCCCAGGCGGCGAGCGCGATCAGGGCGAAGCCGGTGCCCATGGCGACGTAGCCCAGGAACATGGTCGAGAGCGGGCGGCGGAAGCGGACGCTGCCGGCCACCAGGTTGCCGACCACGTCGCCCACCCCGCAGGCGCCGACGATCATGCCGAGCGAGGCGAGCCCATGCAGGCCGAACAAGTGCGGATCGTGCTCCACCACCATCAGCGCGATGCAGAGTTGCAGCGCCACGCTCCACGGTCCGTTGGCGAAGGCGTTGACCATCAGCAGCGCGCCCATCGTCCGCTCGCGCAGCATCAGCCGCGCGCCGTCGAGCAGAGCATCCCACGCGCCGCGCCAGCCACCGCGTCCGGGGCGCGGCTTGTGCGCCGGGTCGACCAGCCGGTCGCGCACCGCCCACACCGCCACGGCCGAGAGCACGAAGCCCAGCGCCGTGATCGACAGGAAGTGGATCACCGGCAGCAGCGTGTTGAGGACGGCCGCCATCATCGGCCCGATCAGGCGGGCGAGCCGCCATGTCGCGTCGAACAGGCCGTTGATCGCCTGCATGGCGTCGCGGTCGGTGACCAACACCGGCACCGCCGACTGCAGCGCCGGCGTGAACACCATGCGCATCGCCGCGAGGCCCATGACCGACAGGATGAGGAGCGGGATCGAGATGCCCCAGATGTAGAAGCCGATCACCGGCAGCATTGCCAGCACCGCGCTCGCATACTTGGCGCCGATCATGGCGCGGTCGGCACGCCAGCGGTCGAAGGCCGAGGCACCGAGCAGGCCGACCACCAGCATGGCGCCGTACTGCGTGGCGTTGACGTAGCCCGCGGCATTGCCGATCTGCTCGGCGGCGATCCAGACGACGGCCACGCGGAACAGGTCTTCGCCGATGGTCGAGGCGGCAAGCCCCGACCAGATCGTGGCGACGGCGGGATCCTTGAGTGGGCGGAAGACGGGGATCATCAACCCGCCTCCCCATTCAAATGGGGAGGTGTCCGCGCAATCGCGGACGGAGGGGTCATGAACCCGGGGCATATCGGGGCTTCTGACCCCTCCGTCGGCGTAAGACGCCAACACCTCCCCATTTGAATGCGGAGGAGAAGTAGACTCACTTCACCCAAACGCCGCCTGCCTTGTCTTTGTAGCCAAGCGATAGATAAGCCGCATCGACCAGCGACTGGCCGCGCTCGTTCATCAGCAGGCCCGGGCCCATGCGGTTCATCGTGTAGCCGAACGACATCCCCGCGACCGGATCGGCGAAGCCTAGTGAACCGCCGGCGCCGACATGGCCGAAAGCCGCGCTGCCCAGGATCACGCTGTCGCAATCCTCGCCCCACAGTTTGGCGGCGAGGCTGCGCTTCCTGTTGTCCATCGACTTCATGAAGCCCAATGCGAAGCGCGTCGGGATGCGCAGGGTGGCGTCGTCGTGCGTCGCCATCGAGACCTCGCCCATGCGGGCGAGCGTCGTGGCATCGACCAGGTCGCCGCCTCCGTTGGCCAGCGGCGCATACATGCCGGCGAGGCCGCGCGCGTTGGTGATGCCGTTGGCGGCGCCGATCTCGGCCGCATGGCCGGCGCGCGTGTTGGCGCCGCCCGAGCGCCAGGCGCCGTTGTTGAAGTAGAAGAGGGCGGCCACCGACTCCTTGTTGGTCGCGAGATCGCGCATGAAGGGCGTCACCGCGTCGGCTGCCTTGTAGACATGCGGCACGATCGGCGCGACGCGGGGCTCGATCTCCTCGGGCAGGCCGATCCAGAAGTCGAGGCCCAGCGGTCGTGCGATCTCCTCGCGGAAGAAGGCGCCCAGCGACTTTCCGCTCGCGCGCCGCACCATCTCGCCGACCGTCCAGCCGAAGGTGAAGCCGTGATAGCCGTTGCGCGTGCCCGGCTCCCAGAACGGCACTTCGGCCGCCAGGCGCTCCGTCATGTAGGCCCAGTCGTAAGGACCGTCGTCCTTGACCTTGCCGCGGACGGCCGGCACGGCCGAGGAATGGTCGAGCATCATGCGCGTCGTCACGCGCTCCTTGCCGTGTTGCGCGAACTCCGGCCACAGCTCGGCGACCGGCGCGTCGAGGTCGAGCTCGCCGCGGCTCGCCAGCACATGCGCGCACAAAGCCGTCGCGCCCTTGGTGCAGGAGAAGACGATGCTCACCGTGTCGCGCGTCCACGGCGCGTTGCTCTTGGGATCGGCAACGCCGTCCCACAGGTCGACGACGGTCTCGCTACCCACCGTCAGGCAGACTGACGCGCCGATCTCGCCTTTGTCCCTGAAGTTCTTCTCGAAGGCCTCGGCGACCCGTTCGAAGCCCGGCCGGCAGGTGCCTTGCGTCATTGCTTGGGCACCGGGATCTTGAAGGAGTCGAGCACGAAGCGCGTGCAGTGGGAGAGGCCGGTCTGGTCGATCCCGTGGCCGACGCCCTTGGCGATGTGCACGCCGACCTCGACGCCGTTCTCCTGCAGCGTTTGCGCGGCGCGCTGGGTCAGCACCGCCGGCAGCATCTCGTCGCTGTCGCCATGGACCAGCAGGACGGGAGGCTTGGACTTGATCTCGTTCTTGAGCGCGTCGGGCGCGGCCAGCATGCCGGAGAAGCCGACGATGCCCGCCAGCTGCTTCGCGCGGCGCAGGCCGACATGCAGAGCCATCATCGTGCCCTGGCTGAAGCCGATCAGCACGGTCTTGCTCTCGTCGAGCCCGTACTTCGCCATCGTGTCGTCGAGGAACTGCTCGGCGAAAGGCGCGGCCGAGCGCACGCCCGCCGCCGCGACCTCGGGATCGAGGCGCGAGATGCCGAACCACTGGAAGCCCATCGGATTGCCCTCGCACGGATAGGGCGCATTGGGCGCGTGGAAGACGACGTCGGGCATCAGCGGCGCCAGCACCGGCGCGAGGCCGATCAGGTCGTTGCCGTCGGCGCCGTAGCCGTGCAGCAGGATCACGAGATGGCCGGGCTTGCCGCCAGCGTGAGGGCCGTGGCTCGGTCCTTCAAGCTTCTTGGTCATGTCGCTTTTTTCTCCTTCGCCGACCAGTCCGGCATGTTGCGGCGATAGTGCCAGAGGACGAGCGCCGCTGCGCTACGCCAGGGCCGCCAGGCCTCGGCGATTTTGAGAAGCCGCTTTGCATCGGGGCGGGTGCGCAACTTCTTGAGATGTTGCGCCGCCACGACGAGGCCGAGATCGAGGCCGGGCATGATGTCGGGCCTGCCGTGCGCGAACATCAGGTAGATCTCGGCGGTCCAAGGGCCGATCCCCTTGGCCTGCGTGAGCATGGCGATGGCCGCCGCATCGTCGAGCTCATGCAAGGAATCGAACACGATGCGGCCCTCGACGATGTCCGTCGCGAGGCTGCGACCGTACTTCATCTTGGCGCCTGAGAGGCCGACGGCGCGGAGCTGCTCGTCGCTCATCGCCAGGAAATCCGCCGGCTCCATTGAGGGCACGGCCGCTTCGAGCCGCAGCCAGATGCTGCGGGCGGCATGGACCGAGACCTGCTGGCCGACGATCGAGCGCATCAGCCCCCCATAGCCGGTCGGCATCTCGCGCAGCTCGGGATGTCCCGCTTCGGCGAGCGCGCGGGCGATGTCGGGATCGGCGTCCGCCAGTTCGCGCAGCGCCTTCTTGAGGGTCTTCTTGTCGAGGACGACCGGAGATGTCGCTTTGGCCATGTTGCCCCCGCCATAGCACGCGGCGAGGGGGCGCTGTAACGTCGGATCATGACCGCCGTCACGCGTTTTGCCCCCAGCCCGACAGGCGAACTTCATCTCGGCAGCGCCTATTCGGCCCGCATCGCCTGGCAGCGGGCGCGCGACGTGGGCGGCACCTTCCTGGTGCGCATCGAGGATATCGACATACGCCGCTGCCGCCGCGAGTACGAGACGGCGATGCTGGCCGACCTGCAGTGGCTGGGCCTTGCCTGGGACGGCGAGGTGCGCCGCCAGTCGGACCAATTCGCCGATTACGGCAGGGTCATGGACCAGCTCGACGCGCGTGGGCTGGTCTATCCCTGCTTCTGCACTCGCGCCGACATCGCGGCCTCCACGAGCGCGCCGCATCCGACGGAAATGGGCCCCGACGGGCCACTCTATCCCGGCACTTGCCGGCATCTGTCGACCGAGGAGCGCCGCCAGCGTATCGCGGCCGGCGTCGAGCACTGCATGCGCTTCCACGCGGTGCGGGCGGCGGAGCAGGCGGGACCTTACTCCTTCTTCGACGAGGCGCTGGGCCGGATCGAAGGCAAGCCGCTGCTGATGGGCGACTTCGTGATCGCCCGCAAGGACACACCGACCAGCTACCATCTCTCGGTCACGGTCGACGACCATTTGCAGGGCGTCACCCTGGTGACGCGCGGTATCGACCTGCTGCCCTCGACCCATGTCCACGCCTTGCTGCAGAAGCTACTGGGTTACGCTGCGCCGCAATATGCGCACCACCCGCTGCTGACCGACGCCACCGGCCGCCGCTTCGCCAAGCGAGACCGCGACCTCACGATCCGGGCGTTGCGCGAGAGCGGGAGGACACCCGCCCAAGTGTTCGAGATGATCGATGGATGGAGTTGCGCGACTCCCGTGAAGGCCTGACACTCGGGGCATGGACCGAAACGAACAACTGGCCGTCGGGAGGCGGCTGCTCGGCCATATCGACGGCCGCACCACCGATCTCGCCGACGCGCTGTTCCGTAACAGGGTCGACGCCTATTCCTGTCGCGAGCGCGCAGCGCGCGAACGCGATGGGCTGTTCCGCAGCCAGCCGCTGTTCATGGGCCTGTCGTCGCGCATGCCCAAGGTCGGCGACTATCTGACCGAAGACGTGGCCGGCATGCCCGTGCTGCTGGTGCGCGGGCCGGACAGCCAGGTGCGCGCCTTCGCCAACATCTGCCGCCATCGTGGCGCGCCGGTCGCCGAGGGGTGCGGCAACGCCCGCGCCTTCGTCTGCCCCTATCACGGCTGGACCTATGACTCTCAGGGCAAGCTGCTGGGTGTCACCGACAAGGTCGGCTTCGCGGGCCTCGATCTCGGCGCGCACGGGCTCGTGCGGCTCTCGGCCGGCGAAAAGCACGGAATGATCTTTGTTCGCGCGACGCCGGTGGGCGAGGGCGAGAGTGCGGAGATCGATGTCGATGCGGTGCTGGGCGCGTTCGTGCCGGACTTCGCGGCGCTGCAGCCCGAGACCTATCCGCTCTATTCGGTCGACCGCATCACGCCGCGCATCAACTGGAAGTTCGCCGTCGATACCTTCCTCGAGGGCTATCACATCCCGCACCTGCACCGGAAAACCATCGCACCGTATTTCATCGGCAATTGCGGCACCTTCGACGGGGCGGGCCGGCATGGCCGCATGTGCGTGCCGCGGACCTCGATCGATGCGATGCGGTCGCTGCCCGAGGGTGAGCGCAACTTCCGTTCGCACATCATCGCGATCTATCAGCTCTTCCCCAACGCCATCCTGATCTGGCAGGTCGACCATATCGAGATTTGGCGCGCCTTCCCCGACCGTAACGATCCCAGCCGCTGCGACATCGAATTCTCGCTTTACCGCCCCGCCGACAGCGACCGCCCGGAGAAGCACTGGGCCAAGAACCGCGACATCGCCATCCGCACCGTGCTGGAAGAGGACTTCCCGCTGGGCGAACGCATGCAGATCGGCTTCGAGTCCGGCGCGACGGGCGAGGTCATCTACGGCCGCAACGAACCGTCGCTGGTGCATTTCCACAGCTCCATCCGAAGTGCGCTCGGCGTGGCGGCCTAGCGGCCGATGACCAACAGCCCGCTCGCGCGTGTCGCGCTGCTCTTCAGCATCATCCTGTTTGCCGCCAGCCTGACGCGGGATGCGTTCTGCGTCTCCGGCATCTGCTCCGACTGGCCGGGCTGGAGCATCCTGCTGTTCGGCGTGCTGGGCCACACGAGCTGGTTCGCCAATCCGCTGCTCGGTGTGTCGTGGATCGCCTCGCTGTTCGCGCGCCGCATCCCGGCGCTGATCCTCGCATTGGCAGCCCTGGCGCTCGCCGGTTCGTTCATGTTCGAGACGAGCGTCGTCACCAACGAGGCCGGCATGGCCAACCCGGTGACCGGCCTGCGCGAAGGCTACTGGCTGTGGCTGGCAAGCATGGTCCTCGGCGTTATCGCGGCGTGCTCCGCGAGCAAGATGCCGGTCAAATTGTAGAGAGACCCTGGATCTTGTCGCAGTCTGTCTTCGCGGCGCCGAGCGCCGTCAATCCCTCACCGGGGCGTAGCGTCGCGCTGGGCTGCACCGTGCAATAGTCGAAAATCAGGAGACGGGTCTTGATCTTCCAGATGCCATCGCGCCGCTCGATCCGATCGAGATAGCGCCCTCCACCGACGATATCGTAGACGTTGCCGTCGATGTGCGAGAGTTCGGCAAGCCGCCGTTCGCCGAACAGGAAGAGCAGGTCCTCGCGCGTCGCCCCGGGCCTGGTCAGGTGAAAGACCCGGAAGTAGACCTCGGCAGTGGCGTGATCCGCATCGGTAAAGTCGACGAGGATATTGCCGATCAGGTGATGGGTAAGCGCAAAGTTCTTGCGCATGACTTCCACCAGTTCGGCGGCAACCGCCGGGATCGGCTTCTCGCTGACGAGTTGATTGAATGCGCCGTCGTCCCAGAATGCCGATGCGAAGATGCCGGCATCGAGGCGATCGGATCCGCGAGCGTATCGATAGGACAGGTCCGCGATCTCATGCTGCGCGATGACACGCGCCAGCCCTTCAGGTGTCGTCACGATGTCTCTCCTCTCGCTCAACGGCCTTCGAGCTGCTTGTTGATCCAGACCTGCGCGGTGTTCGACTCCAGGAACTCGTGCGCGGTCTTCCGCTTGGCCGGATCGCGGGCGTCGCCGTCGATGATCGCGGTGATGACGTCGCATTTGTAGGGGATGGCCACGGCCTCGCCGTAGCGCAGGGACTTGTTGTTGCGACGGTGGACGTAGACGCGGGTCCAGCCGACGAGGTCGGTGACTCTCAGGCGTTCGCCCGGACCGACAGGCTCGAAGCGCGGATCGAGGAGGCGGATGTCGATGGCGCGCTCCAGCGCCGCGTCGCTCACGATGCCTTCGGGGCAGTCGCCGCTCGAGCCGAGGCCGTTCAGCGTCAGCCAGACATAAATGTCGTGATCTTCGCCGCTATAGGCGCGGCCGGCCGGCACGCGCTCCGTCGAAAGCGGCCAGGTGAAGGGCCGCCAGCCGAGCTTGTCGGTCGGGCCCAGTGCGACCTGCCGCTCGGCGAACCACGCCAGGACAGCCAGCGCCGCGACCTGTGCGACGCCGAGCAGGATGTAGATGCGCGTCTGGCGGCTGAGGGCCATCCGACGCGCTTTCTCAGCCCCTCAGATCTGATGCGCCATCGGCGGCGCCGGGATCGGGCGGACCCGCTCGTAGGCGGCGGCGGCGCGCAGGACCAGGGCGTCCTTGGCGTGGCCGCTGACGATCTGCAGGCCGATCGGCATGCCCTCGCGGTCGAGGCCGCAGGGGATAGTGGCGGCCGGCTGGCGCGTCAGGTTGAAGGTGAGGGTGAAGGGCGTCCAGCCGATGTCGACGCCGTCGCCGCCCCACGCCGCGTTCTCGTTCACCGCGAAGGCGGTCATCGGCATGGTCGGCGTCAGCAGCAGGTCGTACTTGGCCATGAACTGGTTCATGATCGCCGAGATAGCCTGGCGTTGGTGGATCGCGGTGACGACCGCTTCCTGGCCGAGATTGGCGCCGTATTCGGCGGCCTTCACCAGGCCCGGATCCATCAGCTCGCGCTTCTCGGGGCTGAAGCTCTTCAGCAGGATGGCGACGTTCGACTGCCAGTGCGCGTTCAGCACCTTGCGCGGATCCATGCCCATGAAGTCGGGCGAATCCTCGACGATCTTGGCACCCAGCGTCTTGAACACCTTCACCGCCTGCTCGACCGCCACCGCCACGTCGCGGTCGATCTTGTCGCGCTCTATGAAGCCCAAGGCTGGCGAATAGGCGATGCGCAGTCCCTTCACGCCCTTGTCGAAGCCCTTGAGATAATCCTCGGCGTCGTCGGGGCGGCCGTAGGGATCGCGCGGGTCGGGGCGGGCGATGACGTTCATCATCATCGCCGCGTCGCGCACGGTGCGCGTCATCGGGCCGATATGCGAGAGCGTGCCCTGCGCGGAGACTGGGAACAGTGGCACGCGTGCCTGCGTGGGCTTGAGGCCAAACAGGCCGCAGAAGGAGCAGGGGATGCGGACCGAACCCGCGCCGTCGGTGCCGATGGCGAGGTTGCCCATGCCGACCGCCTCGGCCGCGGTGCCGCCGCCCGAGGAGCCGCCTGAGGTGCGGCCGATCTTCCAGGGATTGTGCGTGGCGCCGAACAGCTTGGAATCGGTGACGCCCTTCCAGCCATATTCCGGCGAGGTCGTCTTGCCGAGCAGCACCGTGCCGGCCTCGCGCAGCCGCTGCGCCACCGGCGCGTCGACCGTGAAGGGCCCGTCGGCATCGGTGGCGAGGCTGCCCATGCGCGTGGGCATGCCCTTGGTCAGCACCATGTCCTTGATGGTGATCGGCACGCCGTCGATGTCGGAAAGACGCTTGCCGCCCTTCTTCCAGCGCTTCTCCGAGGCGCGTGCCTGGCGCATCGCCGCGTCGGGATCGAGATGCTGGAAGGCGTTGAGCTGGGCATTGAAGGCATCGACGCGGGCCAGCGCGGCCTTCGCAGCCTCGACCGGCGAGGCCTTGCGGGCCTTGAAGAGTTTCACCAGCTCGTGGGCCGGCATCATCGCAAGGTCGGCAGTCATCGGTCGGTCTCCGGAAGGACAGGGAATTTCAAAGGTTGAGTCTGGGCATAGGCTGCGGCGGCGCGCAGCACCAGCGCATCCTTGTAATGCGCCGAGACGATCTGCAGGCCGACGGGCAGGCCGAGCCGCGACAGGCCGCACGGCACGGTCGCCGCGGGGTGGTGCGTCAGGTTGAACTGCGGCGTGTAGGGCGACCACATCACGTTGCCCTTGCCGTCGGGGCCGACCGGCAGGTTCTGGCCCGCCGCGAACGGCTGCACCGCGACGGTGGGTGTGATCAAGAGGTCGTACTTCTCGAAGAACAGGTTCCAGGCGATGGCGAGGTCGCGCCGTGTCACCTGTGCGTTCACCACGTCCTGCAGGGTGTAGCGCAGCCCGGCCTTGGCGCCGGCCAGCAGGCTCGGGTCGAACTCCGCGTGCCGCTCCTCGGGGAAGAGCTGCAGCAGGCGCTGCAGGGCCGTCAGCCAGTGGATGACGAAGGACCGGCTCGCCTGGTCGAAGGAGAACGGCGCTTCCACCTCCTCGACGGTGCAGCCCAGCTCCTCGAACCGGCGCGCCGCCTTGGTCACCATCGACGCGACCTCGATGTCGAGCGGATGGTCGCCGAAGCGCAGCGCGAAGCCGATCTTCAGGCCTTTCAGCTTCTTGTCGAGCTTCTTCGTATAGTCGGTGTCGTCCTCGGGCAGGGCATAGGCGTCGCGCGCATCCGGCTGGGCGATGACGTTCATCATCAGCGCCGCGTCGAGCGCGGTGCGCGCCATTGGGCCGGTATTGGAAAGGTCGCCGGTCATCGACGGCGGCCAGGCTGGCACCCGGCCGAACGTGGCCTTGAGGCCCACAAGGCCGTTGAAGCTCGCGGGAATGCGCACCGAGCCGCCGCCGTCGGTGCCGATGGCGATCGGGCCGAGGCCGGCCGCGGCCGCGGCACCGGCGCCGCCCGAGGAACCGCCGGGCGTATGGCCGAGATTCCACGGATTGCGCGTGATGCCGTGCAGCGGCGAGTCGGTGACACCCTTGTGGCCGTATTCCGAGCTGGTGCTCTGCGCGAAGACAATGGCGCCGGCCTTGCGCAGCCGCGCGACGGCGGGAGCATCGGCATCGACCGGCCTCTTGTCGGTGAGCTTGCTGCCCATCGAGGCCGGCCAGCCCTTTACCCTCACCAGCTCCTTGATCGAGACCGGCACGCCGTCGAGCGGCGATCGCTGCTCGCCCTTGCGCCAGCGCTTCTCGGAGGCGCGCGCCTCTTCGAGTGCCGCCTCGCCATCGACATGGCAGAGTGCGTTGACCGTCGGCGCCAGGCGCTCGGCCCGCGCCAGCACGGCGCGCATCGTTTCGACCGGCGAGGCCTTGCCCTTTTCGTAGAGCTTGCCGAGTTCGGCGGCAGTCGCCTGCGTCAGATCCTTCATGCCGCTTCTCCCGTCTTCGTGTGGGCGGCGCGATACTGGCGGGCAAGCTGTTCGGCCTGGTACTCGGCGGCCAACGCCTGCTCGGTGCGGCCGACCTTGCGATACAGATCGGCCAGCGCGCGCTTGGTCGCGGCCACGGTGGGGCGCTCGCGCTCGTCGGCCTGCAGGATCTTCAGCGCGGCGTCGTTCCAGCCGGCGTGTGTCAGCGCGTCGAGATGGATGGCGCCGAACAAGGCGCGTTGCGCGATCGAGCCACCCAAGGTGCGCAGATGCGGCATGGCGCGGCCGATCAGCTGCGCTGCTGCCGGCATGTCGCCCGTGGCGTGCGCGGCGAGCCCGTGCGCCAGAGGCACCACGCAGTCGGCCCAGGCCTCGCGCTCGAACGGCCTGGCACGCTCGGCCCGGTCCTCCAGGTTCGCCAGCATCTCGGTGACGGCGCTGCGTTCGCCGGCGCGTGCCAGCCCGTAGAGATAGTGAACGTCGTGGAAGGCGGAGAGCTGCTCGTTCAGGCGCGGCTTGAGATAGGTCGCGAGATCGGCCCAGCGCGCGCCGACATCGACGCCGCGCAGTTCGAGGCGCGCCAGCAGCGAGACGGCGTTGGCCTGATCCTCGCAGAACTCCTTCCACACGCCCCACACGCGCTCGTCGTACAGCGCCAGCGCCTCGTCGGTGCGGTCGAGGTCGATCAGGAACAGCGCCAGATGCCACCAGTTGTGCGTCTGCATGAAGGAGTTGCAGTCGCTCCAGGTGTCGGACACCGAGTTGAGGAAGGCGACGCCTTCCAGCATCCGGCCGCGCGCTTCAAGGCAATGAGCGATGGCGTGATGCGCCCAGGGATCGTTGCGGTCGAGCGCCAGCCCCTTGCGAGCGGCGGCCTCGGCCTCGTCGAGGCGATTGCACTCTTCGAGGCCGAACGCATACATGCCCCAGACGAAGCGGTTGTCCTGGTTGGCCGCAACGAGCTTCTCACCCACATCGAGCAGGGTTTCGGCCTCGCCGCGGTTGAAGGCCAGCAACTGCGCCAGCTTGCCGGCCAGCAGGTCGCGCGGCCATTCGGCGACGATCTTGCGGAACAAAGCGAGGCTGCGATCGGCGTCGCCCGTGGACCATGCTTCCATGGCGCCGAGCCAGGCGAGTTCGCGCGGCGTGGCTCCGGCCATCATCTTCTGCGCGCGTCCGAGGTAGCGTGCGGCGGCGATCTGGCCCTCGGGCGAATACATGGACAGGACGAGACTCGCCGCGACCAGCGGCAGCATCGGGCACTTTTCTTCCCTGTCGGCGGCGGCGATGAAGTCGGCGAACCGATTGCCGAAGCCCAGCCATTCCTGCCTGACGAAGTCCAGCGCGGCTATCGCACCTTCGTCGGCGTTGCCCAGCTCCAACCCTTGCCCGTCCCTCGCCAAACCCGTTCCCCTGATCCTTGCGGGAACGAGTTTCGCATGCCGTGCAGTCGGTGGTCGAGGGGGCTCCTGACGCTGACGCAAGGATCCTTCGCTGCGCTCAGGATGACACCGGTGTCTGGATCGGGCGCACTGCGCCTAACTCAACAATAGTGTCATCCTGAGCGCAGCGAAGGATCCTTCTCTTTTCGAGCCTCAGCTCTTCTCCAGACCGTCCCGGATCAGGCCCCAGCGCATGGTCGTGCGGACCTCGATCGGACGCAGGATCAGGCGGTCCATGGCGAGCCAGACGATGCCGATGGTCAGCATGCCGACCACGATGCGCGGCGTCTGGAAGTATTGCTGGGCGTTGAAGATCGCGTAGCCCAGGCCATCGGTGCTGGCGATCATCTCGCCGCCGACCAGCGAGCGGAAGCCGAAGGCAATGCCGAGGCGAATGCCGGTCATCAGGTTCGGCAGGGTCGCGGGGAAGATCACGTGCCGCACGACGGCCGTGCGGCCGGCGCCCAGCGTCTGCACCGCCTCGATCAGTACCGGCTGCACCATGCGGATGCCGGTCAACAGGTTGTGCAGCAGCGGGAAGAAGATCGACATCACGATGATGAACAGCACCGCGCCCTGGCCCAGCCCGAACCACAGGATGGCGAAAGGGATCCAGGCGAGGCCGGGGATGGCCTGCAGCAGGTTGACCAGCGGATCGAAGAAATTGCGCGTGATCTTGCTCAGGCCCATCAGGTAGCCGAGCGGGATGGCGATGACGCAGCTGATGACGAAGCCCAGCAGCAGGCTCTTCATGCTGACCCAGAGATTGGCCAGCAGCGCGCCCGACAGCGTGTCGGCCACAAAGGCGTTGGCGACCTCGAGCGGCGAGGGAAACAGGACGCGCGGCCAGATGTCGGCCGAGGACAACGCCTGCCATGCCAGGATGCCGACCGCGAAGGGGACGATCTCGGTCGGGACAAAGTCGCGCCAGTCGCGGCGCTTGCGGGGGGTGTTCGCGGCGATGCTCATGCCTTGTCGTGACCGTTCGAATGGATGCTGTGCGTGAGCTCGTCGCGATAGGCCGCGAAGCGCGGATCGCGGACCACGTCTTCCCATTTGCGCGGGCGCGGCAGGTCGATCACCAGGTCGGCGACGATGCGGCCGGGGCGCCCCGAGAGGGCGACCACGCGGTCCGACAGGAACACGGCCTCCTCGATGGCGTGGGTGATGAACAGGACGGTCGTGCGTTCCTGCGTGGTGATCGCGGTCAGCTCCTCCTGCAGGTGCTGGCGCGTCATCGCGTCGACGGCGGCGAAGGGCTCGTCCATCAGCAGCACCGTCGGATTGTTGGCCAGCACCCGCGCCACGGCGGCGCGCTGACGCATGCCGCCCGAAAGCTGGTGCGGGTACTTCTTCTCGAAACCGGTGAGGCCGACCAGGTCGACGAAGCGCTGCGTGATCTGCTGGCGCTCTGCCTTGTCCATGCCCTTGAGGCGCAGGCCGAACTCGATGTTGGCCTCCGTCGTCTTCCACGGCAGCAGCGCATATTCCTGGAACACCATGCCGCGGTCCGCGCCGGGCCCGGTCACCTTGTTGCCCGACACCAGGATCTCGCCCGAGGTCGGCTTGTCGAGTCCGGCAACGATGCGCAGGAAGGTCGACTTGCCGCAGCCCGAGGGGCCGATGACCGAGACGAATTCGTTGGCGCGCACGGACAGCGATAGTCCCTGCAGCGCCACGACATTGTCCTTCTCGACCGTGTCGAAGTAGGTCTTCGACACGTCGTTCGCGACGAGGATGTCCGTCATTGCGTGGCCGCTACTCGAGCAGCTTGGGATACTTGGCCTTCACCTCGGCCGTGATCTTGTTCAGTGCGCCGAGATGGTCGGCGGGCTTCACCGGGGCAGGGATCAGCTTCTCGGCCGCCAGATAGTCCGCGGTGGTCTGCAGCGACTTCGCCGTGAAGTCGTCGATCAGCGGGCTGTAGTCGAGCACCTTGAACGAGACCTCGACGATGCGCGGCTCGACCTTGAGGAACTCCGCCTCGATGGCGGCGGCTTCCTTCGGGTTCTTGCGAACCCACTGCTGCGACTCCCAGACCGCGGCGACGGCGTCGACCATCTTGCCGGGATTGGCGGCCGCCCACTTGTCGGTGATGAGAAAGAGACCGCCGCCTTGCACGTACTTGCCCATGCGCATGAGCAGCACGCCCTGGCCGGCCATCTTCTCCTCGGTCAGCGTCAGGAAGGGCTCGAGGCCCGCCATCGCATCGACCGCGCCGGAGATCAGCATCTGGCCCATGTTGCCGTAGTTGGCATTGACCCGCATGACCGCGTCACGCGGCAGGCCGGCATCCTGGATGATCTGGTTCAGCCCCTGGGCCGGCGCGGTGCCCTGCGGGACCGCGACCTTCTTGCCTTTGAGATCCTTGGCGGAGGCGATGTTGGCTTCCTTGCGCACCAGGATGCCATAGGAATCGCCGCCCTTGGCGTACATCGCATAGGCCTTGAACGGCAGGCCGGTGGCCCAGGAGACGACTGTCGATTCGACTCCGCCGCCCGACCAGTCGACCTGGCCGGCGGCCAGCGCCTGGTTGGCCTGCACGCCGGTCGCGAGCGGCATCACTTCGACGTCGAAGCCGTACTTGGCGTAGATGCCCTGCTTCACGCCGACATAGAAGGCGGCCTGCGAGGCGGTGGTGAGGATGCCGAAGCGCACCTTGACCTTGTCCTGTGCGCTCGCGGCGCCGGCGATCAGCAGTGCGCCCGATGCCAGGATCGCGGCGCGTATCGCAGTGTTCAATCGTCCCATCGTGACCTCCTGTTCGTTGCCGTTTTCTTGTTGCGGGCGCTTGGCCTCTCAGGGGCGTACGCCGTATTTTGCTTTTGGCCCCAGCGTCGTGCGCAGCCGTGCCTGGGCGGCGTCGATGAAGCGGCAAAGGTAGGGCCGCGTCTCGCGCGGGTCGATGATCTCCTCGACGCCGAAGGCTTCGGCGGTGCGGAAGGGCGAGGCCATGGAGCGCAGCTCGTCCTCGATCTCGCGCTCGCGCGCCTTGGGATCGGCGGCGCCGGCGATGTCGCGACGGAAGGCGGCGGCGACGCCACCCTCGATCGGTAGCGATCCCCATTCGGCCGAGGGCCAGGCGATCTTGAGGTCGAGCCCGTTCTTGTCGGTCGTGCCCATGCCGGCCATGCCGTAGCACTTGCGGATGACGACCGTGTACATCGGCACGGTGGCCTGCAGCCCGACATAGACCGCGCGCATGCCCTCGCGCAGCGTCGCGGCGGCCTCGGCGTCGCGGCCGACCATGAAGCCCGGCACGTCCACGAGGAAGACCAACGGGATGTGGAAGCAGTCGCACAGCTCCACGAAGTGGATCTGCTTGCGCGCCGCCTTCACGTCCATGGCGCCGCCATAGACCATGGGGTTGTTGGCGATGACGCCCACGACCTTGCCGTTCATGCGCGCCAGCACGGTGATCAGCCCCTTGCCGTAGGTCGGCTGGATCTCGAACACCGAGCCGCGATCGACGACGTGCTCGATCAGCTTGCGCATGTTGTAGGGCCGCCGGCGGTCGCGCGGCACGATGGAGAGCAGCTCCTCGTCGCAGCGGTCCACCGGATCGGTGCAGGCGACTTCCGGCGGCATCTCCCAGACGTTCTGCGGCATGTAGGAGAGGAAGCGCTTCACCTGGGCGAAGCAGGCTTCTTCCGTGTCGACGCGATTGTCGATGGTGCCGGCGAGGTCGACGGCGACCTGCGGCCCGCCCAGTTCTTCCTTGGTGAGCTTCTGGCCGAGCGAGCGCTCGACCACGGGCGGGCCCGCGGCGAAGACCTGGCTGATCCCGTCGACCATGACGGACCAGTGCGAGAGGATGGCGCGTCCGGCCGGGCCGCCGGCCGCGGTGCCGAGCACGGCGCACACGACAGGCACCTTGCCTAGAAGCTCGACCGAGCGTTCGAAGCCGTGGACGCCGGGGAACACGGCATGACCGCGCTTGTTGATCGAGGTCACGCTGCCGCCGGCGCCGTCGATCAGGTTGACGAGCGGAATACGGTAGCTCGCGGCGAGGTCCTCGACGAAGCCGCCCTGGCCGCCCTTCTTGCGATCGCCCGACCAGCTCGCGCCGCCGCGAATGGTGAAGTCCTCGCCGCCGACGGCCACGGGGCGCCCATCGATATTGGCGAGACCCATCACATAGGGCGCCGGCTGCACGCCGCTGACGTTGGGCCCGTCGTACTTGCCGTGACCGGTGAGCGTGCCGACTTCCTGGAATGAGCCATGGTCGACCAGGCCCGCGACCCGCTCGCGAATGGTGAGGCGACCGCGCTCGCGATGCCGCACCACGGCTTCCTCGCCGCCCAGTGCCTTCGCGTAGGCACGGCGACGGCGCAGCTCCTCGACCTCCGGGCCCCAATCCTTCGGAGGGGGAGCAGCTTGCGCCGCCGCCGTTTCGCTCACGCCGCCGCCCACCTTGGCGGTCACTTCGAGAGCACGGCCACGACCTGGCCCTCGTTGACCGCCTCGGTCTCGGCGACCGTGAATTTCTCGACCTTGCCGCCGTCCTCGGCGATCACCGGAATCTCCATCTTCATGGATTCGAGGATCATCAAGGTGCCGCCCGGTTCGACCGTCTCGCCGACCTGGGTGATGATCTTCCACACCGAGCCCGACACTTCCGCCTTGATCTGGATCGTCGCCATTCGTCTGTCTCCTAAAGAGTAGTACCCGTCGTCTCGACCGGAGCGCCCCCTCGGAAGCCCTCGGGGCAGGCTCCGGCGCGAAGTGGAGAGGCCTTCTCTCGACCAATAGCCGGCAAGTCGTGGAGGGAAGGTCTCTCCGCTACGCCTCGCTGCGCGAGGCTCCGGTCGAGACGACGGGGTGTTTGAGTTGACATTGGCGTTCTAGAAACTTGTCGGCCAGGCGCGCATGAGGTGTTCGCCGACGCCGTTGGTCAGGCGTTGGCGGTGCACCTCGAGCATGCGGATGAGGTAGTCGCGGGTCTCGTGCGGCTGGATGACGGACTGCACGGCGTAGATCGCGGCGATCCCCCAGGCCTCGTTGTCCTTGTTCATCTGCGCGAAGGCCTCGTCGAAGCCGGGCTCGCCGGGCGACAGGCCGTGCACGATCTTCACCGCGAAGGTCGGGTCCATGAAGCTCACCTCGGCGCTCGGCCAGGCAGCCACCTCGTCGGAATTCCGGCCTCCACCCATGTTGAGATAGGCCTGGCCGTAGCTCTTGCGCAGGATGATCGAGATCTTGGGCACGGTGCAGAGCTGCAGCGCCTGCATGAAGTTCATGATCTTGCCGGGGGCGCGGCGACGTTCGGCCTCGATGCCGATCGAGAAGCCGGGATTGTCGACCAGCATGACGATCGGAATGTTGAAGCTGTCGCACAGCACCAGGAAGCTGGTGATCTTCTCGCAGGCGTCGGTGTCCATCGCGCCGCCGCGCGCCATCGGGTTGTTGGCGACGATGCCGACGGTGCGGCCGTCGAGCCGGGCGAGACCAGTCACCGCCACCTTGGCGAAGCGCGGCTTCAGCTCGAAGAAGGAGCCGGCATCGACGAAGGCGCGGATGATGGCGCGCACGTCGTAGACCTGCGTGCGGCGCTCGGGCAGGAGCTTCGCAATGTTGGCCATGTTGGCGCCCGAGCCTTCGGTTACTGGATGGACCGGCGGCGCTTCCTTGTGATGGCTCGGCAGGTAGGAGAGGAAGGTGCGGATCGCCTGCAGCGCTTCCTCGTCGGTCTCGGCGACATAGTCGGCGAAGCCCGTCACCTCGGCATGGACCTGCCAGCCGCCCATCTCCTGCGGATCGACCTCCTCCTTGATGGCGAGCGAGGCGAGCTGCGCGCTCGACACCGCCAGCACCGCGCCCTTGCGCAGCACGCAGAAGTCCGAGAGCACGGCGTACCAGGAGGAGGAGCCGTAGGAGAGGCCGAGCGTGGCCGAGGCCCACGGCGTCTCGCGCATGCGGGCATATTGCGTCGGGTCGTTGCCCAGCAGCGCGCCCATGCCGCGGGCGCCCATATGGTCGGGCATGCGCGCGCCGGAGGATTCGCCGAGGAAGACCATCGGCAGGCCGCGCGAGGTGGCGACGCGCTTCATGTGACCGATCTTGCGGCCGTTGGTGGCGCCCGACGAGGCGCCCATCACCGTGAAGTCGTTGGCGACGACGGCGCATTCGCGGCCGTCGATCTTGGCGAAGCCCGCGACCTTGCCGTCGGCCGGCGAGCGGTCGTGATCCTCGGGCCGGCTGCCCGAAGTGCCGAACAGGCCGGATTCGATGAAGCTGCCGGCATCGACCAGCTTGGCCACGCGCTCACGCGCATTGAGCACGCCGGCGGCGGCGCGGCGCGCCAGCTTCTCCGGCCCGCCCATCGCCTCGGCCTTGGCTTTCTTCTCGGCGTAGACCTCGTTCATCGTCGTCATCAGTTCGCGTCTCCGGTTGCGATCACGCCGCGCTTCGCCAACTCCGCGATGCGCGCCTCGTCGAGACCCAGCACGTCGCCCAGCACACTGCGCGAGTCCTGGCCGACATCACGGCCGGCATGGCGCACCACGCCGGGCGTGTCCGACAGGCGCGGCACCACGCCGGCCATCGCGACCTCGCCCATATGCGGGTCGGGCGCCTTCACGATGGCGTTGCGTGCACGGTAGTGCGGATCGTTGAAGATGTCGGCGACGGTGAAGATGCGCGTCGCCGGTACCTGCGCCTTGTGCAGGATCGCCTCGATCTCCTCGAGCTCAAGCTTGTTCGTCCACTCCGAGACGATGGCGTCGAGTGCCTCGTGCTGCTCGTTGCGCTCCATCGCATTGGCGAAGCGCGGATCTTTTGCGAGGTCCGGCTGGCCCATCGCCTCGACGAGGCGGCGGAACAGGTTGTCGGCCATCGCGGTGATGTGGATGTAGGTGCCGTCGGCGGTCGGATAGAGATTGTTGGGCGTGGAGCCGATCAGGCGGGAGCCGGTGCGCTCAGGGACAAAGCCCAGTTTGTCGTAAGCCGGGATCCACACTTCCATGAAGTTGAAGGCGCTCTCGAACAGGGTCGCGTCGATGCACTGGCCGCGGCCGGTCTTGTCGCGCGCCATCAGCGCCATCACCGCGCCGTAGGCGCCGTGCATCCCCGCGATGTAATCGGTCATCGACACGCCGACCCGCGACGGCGCACGGTCGGGATCGCCGGTGAGGTGACGCAGGCCGCTCACCGCCTCGCAGACCACGCCGTAACCCGGTCGGCGCGAGTAGGGCCCGTCCTGGCCGAAACCCGAGATGCGCACCATGACGAGGCGGGGGTTGAGCTTCGACAGGTCTTCCCAGCCCAGGCCCCATTTCTCCAGGGTGCCGGGCTTGAAGTTCTCGACCACGACATCGACCTTCGCGGCCAGTTCGCGAATCAGCGCGCGGCCTTCCTCATTGTGCAGGTCGATCGAGATCAGCTTCTTGTTGCGGAAGATGCTGGCGGCATAAAGCGAGCGGCCCTCGAACTGCTTGCCCATGGTGCGCACGGGATCGCCGTCGGCCGGCTCGACCTTGATCACCTCGGCGCCGAAATCGGCCAGCATGCGGCCACAGAAGGGGCCGGCCACGGTCGAGCCGATCTCGAGCACGCGATAGCCGGCGAGGGGACCTTTTCTTTCTGTCGTCGTCGGATCGGTCACGCCGGAATCGCCTTTCACAACACGTATTTCTGGAAGCGCCGCAGGGTTTCCTTGGCGTTCTGCAGGTTCGTGCGCTTCAGCCGCTCGGCTGCCTCGCCGTCGCCCTTGCGCATCGCCGCCACGACGGCGCGATGCTCGGACAGGCCTTCCTTGGCGCGGCCAGGCAGGATCACGATGCGCCGGATCACCACGTTGGTCTTCTCGTAGATACTGTCGAGCATGCGCGCGGCCACGGGGTTGCGCGCCCATTCGATGATGCGGCGGCGGAAGCGCTCGTAGACGACGATGAAGGCGTCGAAGTCGCGGTTCGCCACGAATTCGTCCATCGGCGCGCCGAACAGCTCGACGAACTCGTCCCAGGTCTCGGGCGGTGCGTTCTCGGTGGCGAGCCGCACGCACAGGCCTTCGAGGACGGCGCGCACGTCGTAGAGATGGAAGACGTGATCGAGTTCGAGCCGCGAGACGACGGCGCCGCGATTGGGGATGCGGTCGATCAGGCCGCGGCTCTCGAGCACGCCCAGCACTTCGCGGATGCGGGTGCGCGGCACGGCGAACTCGGCGGCCAGCTCCTGCTCGCCGAGCTTGGCGCCGGGCGACACGTCCTGGCGCGCAATGCGCTCGCGCAGCACCTGGACGATGTCCTGGACCGAGGAGGCGGTGCCGCTCTTGCGCGCACGCGTCTTCGCTCTGGTCTTAAGGGTGACGACCCTGCCCGACATTTTATCGGCCTTATGTTTCCTTCCCTATGCAATAGGATACTCGGGTCGGAGTCGAGTCAACAAACTTGTTGCCAATCTTGTCGCCAGGAAATCGACTGCCAAAATTCAGCCGGAAAAAGAAAATACGGATTGTCCAAGCACCGCGGGAAGCGGTGTAAGAAATGAAGAGTTCAAAGGGAGGAAGAAGAATGAAGCGCCGCCATCTGCTCGGGTCCGCTGCGGCCCTGGCCATTGCCCCCGCGTTCGCACCGTCGATCGCGCGCGCCCAAACTTATCCCGACAAGCCGATCCGCTTCGTCGTGCCCTACGCGCCGGGTGGCGCCACCGATACGTCGGCGCGCATCGCGGCGGAGTTCCTGACGGCCAAGTTCGGCCAGCAGGTGCTGGTCGACAACAAGCAGGGCGGCGGGACGATCATCGGCACCGAGATCGTCGCCAAGGCGAGGCCCGACGGTTACACGATCCTGCTGGCACCCGCGCCGGTCGCCACGAACACGTCGTTCGGCCTCAAGCTGCCCTACGATCCGGTGAAGGAGCTGGCTCCGGTCTGCAGCTACGTCGACATGCCGCTGCTGCTCGCCTGCAATCCCAACGCGCCCTACAAGACGATGGCCGAGCTGATTGCCTGGGCCAAGACGCAATCCGGACCGATCCCCTTTGCCTCGGCCGGCAACGCCAGCATGCCCCACCTCTGGGGCGAGCAGCTCAAGATGGAAACCGGCCTGAAGCTGGAGCACATCGGCTACAAGGGAAGCGCCGATGCGCTGAAGGACGTGCTCGGCGGCCACGTCATGCTGTTCTCCGACACGCTGCTGCCGAGCGGACTTGCGGTTAAGGATGGAAGGCTGCGCGGCTTGGTCGTCGCGTCGGCTAAGCGCGTGCCGATGCTGCCCGATGTGCCGACGGTGGCGGAGGCGGGTCTGCCCGCGAACCTGACGGGCGCGGTGTTCTTCGGCGTGATGGCGCCGGGTGGTACGCCCGAACCGATCATCGCCAGGCTCAATGCCTCCTTCAACGAGGTGCTGGCCGATCCTGCGACTGCCAAGAAGCTGAGCGACCTGGGCTTCGTCCTGATCGGCGGCAGCGCCGCCGACTACGGCAAGCGCCTCGCTGCGGAAACCGAGAAGTGGCGGAAGGTCATCAAGGAAGCGAACATCTCGCCGCCTGCGTAGTCGCGCGGTGGTATCAATGGAGCGCGCCACTCCAGTGGCGCTCTTCTCTTTCCTATCGAAGACACATGAGCGCCACTGGAGTGGCGCGCTCCATGGCTAGCTCTTCGGCGAACCACCCAAGAAGCAGAAGATGCTACCCGTCTTGTTCGCACAGATGTGGCTGCGCCCATCCGGCGCGAGCTCCTT